>ERZ1643251.2771-NODE-2771-length-17245-cov-6.025829_pt1 | contig 17245 bp, 18 predicted proteins | sample MGYA00579261_ERZ1643251 | MGnify/ENA primary metagenome ERZ1643251 (study PRJEB29033, sample SAMEA4952267) | chicken gut metagenome | biome: Broiler Chicken; feature: Gastrointestinal Tract; material: Caecum | place: Ireland | collected 2018 | study: Broiler...
AGATAATGGAAAGATGCTCGCTGGTATTACTGGAAAAGGACTGGATAAAGAGAATCAAAAAATTACGGTTGGTTTACTAGCAGTAGATTCTAATTATAGAAATAAAGGGTACGCAACGGCATTAATGAAAGAATTTGAAAAAAGATGTATTAAAAAAGGAATTAAACACATTGAACTGGGTGCCCGTTTAAGAGCTTGCCCTTTTTATCATTCACTAAAATATATTCCTCAGTTAATGGTGCAAGTATATGATTTTGTTAATATTAATGAGATTCGAAATGTAAATAAATTTCATTTAAAAGAAAAATCATCTTGGCAAGCAGATACCTATGGTTTTATTATTTTTTATATAGATGAAATAAATGATGAGTATATTGAATGGTTTGAAGAAACGGTTCCAACATCGCACGCACAATATCTTTTTTCAAAAGATGTATAGAGATTAGTATTGATGTTAATCTAGTTTTTATATAATATAGAAAGATTAGATCAATTTTTCGGATTTCATTATATTTATTTTTAGAGGTGAATTACATGACATCAGTGAAACAAATTGAAAGAAAAAGTAAAATAAAAATGATAGGAATTATCCTAATAGGGATTATCGTTTTACCCTTATTTGTCATATCACAAAATGAGTTAAATCAAATTCCCTTCCCTGAAATATTTATGATTGCATTTATTCTTTGGTTTATTGCCATTTTTCTTATTATTCCAACAGAGCTTTCGGTTCTAATTTCTTTCTGGTTAATGAAGAAGGATTCGATTTTAAGAGAAGAGTTAAATCACATACTTTTATATTCTCATAATAGAATAATTTTAACAGAACATTACATTATTACTTTTAATCTTAGAAATCGAAAATATAAATATAGTGAGATAGAGTCAGTTTATGAAAAAATAGGATTTTATTATTATAGATATCATAAAATATTTAGAAATTGCTTGGTTATTGTGTTAAATGATGGAAAGGAAAAATATGTAGAGTTAAGTAGCACTGAAATTAGTTTTAATAAACCAGTAACTTTTCAACAAGTTACCAAAATTATAAAAGAAAAAGCTCCTCATATATTAATTGAGGAGACAGAAAATAGTTAATGGGATAAACATAAAAAAGAACTATAATGATTTGTTCTCTTTTTCTTCTTCTTTGTATTCTCCAATTTGTTTTAAGACTCTTGTTGTTAATTGTGCGAATTCTTTAAATGAAAGTTGTTTTACACGTTGATAAGTGGATGTTATTTTTAATAATTCTTCTGTCTTACTTGGAAGTTGGTGATACTTATCAATCCATGCTTTTTCATACATCTTTAAGGTTTGAACCTTTAAATCTTTTGGTGCGTAGTTCCATTCAGATAATAAGGCTTTAAAATCTTTGCTATAAAGACTTGATTGTAATATTTTATCAAGTAAGATCCAACAATCTTGTTGAAAATTACGAGCTGAACTTTTTTGTGATATTTTTTCCATCGCCTCGGCTAAATCTTGTAATTGGTGTTTTATAAAGAAAGAATGTAAATTTTTTAAATTATATTGGGCAACAAAGTTATAACGATATTGGAGAAGATCATCGATCTGATATTGATATATTTCTTCCTTAGTATTGGGATCTATTTTTTCCCACAAGGAGTATATATAATTTAATTCTTTTTCATTTTTTGTTAATCCATATTTAATGATTTGATTAAAGTATTGATATGCGATTGTATTATAAGTTTGTTGATTATTCTTTCTTGGAATCTCATTTTTTAAAGATAAATCCTTGACGTAAGTTGTTAAAATACGAGCGAGTTCTTGATGATATGTTTTTATTTCTTGATTAATTTCCTCCATAAATTGTGAATAGGTTTTACGAAAAGCTTGATTAATTGCCATTCTTCCTTCTTCTTTATAATCATTGTTAAAATAATATTTTCTTAAGACCATTTGTTTTGTTTCTTCAAAACAAGTTTCAAAAATTCTGAATGTATTTGTCATACGAATGTAGTCATTTTCAATCTGAAAGGCCATATGTTTATAATCTTCACTTTGATTTGCCCTTCTGATCTGTTGTTTTACACAAATTAAAAATTCTAGCATTTCATTTTCTATTTTTTTTAATGTAAGATTACGATATTCTAACCAATAGTATTGGGTTTCTCCGAGTATCGTATTTGCATTTAATCCATTATATCCCAAGTAATTTGCCACATTATTATTTAATTGCCTTGATGTATTTTTCATTAAAATAACAGTATCTTGATTCATATGATTAATCAAATTATTTATCTTGTTATACATTGTTTCCCAATAATATTCATCACCACTGACTCTATTATAACATGACTTTACACTCTCTTAAAAATTAATTTGTTATTTTTTGTTTTCAATATTAATACATGATATAATGAAGTTGGAGATGAATTTATGACAAATTTAGAGAAAATTGATTACGCATGTGTGATGACAAAAAGAAGATATGAATCTTATTATAATAATGATCAAAAAATGAACGAACATTTAGTCCAAGCATTAATGAATGCCCTTAAATTAAATCATTCTGGTTTTACTAGAGAAAATAATGCTCGTAGTGAAATAATGACTTTATCCAAAGAAGAATTAGAAGCTGAACTTATTAAAAATTTAATTCGTACAGTTTCTTATAAACGATCTACAAATGATTCAGAATATATGAAAGGGATGTCTAGTTCTTTAAATCAAATGAATGAACAAATGCCTCTTCCTATCATAGAAAATACACTATACAACTCTTTATTAGAATTGAATAGTCATGTAGAAAACAACGGAATGGAAAGAGGAGAACCGAGTTTTCAATTAATGAATCAACCTCAAATTCAAAAAGCTATGGTAGAATCTTTTATTCATAACCGCTATAATAGAAATATCAATGTTTGTTTAGAAGAAAATAATTTATCTAATATAGAGATGGAAATCATTGATTCTTTAGATGCATATTTATTGCGTAATCAAAATGGTTATCACATTTAAAAAAATATTTTTAAAACATGTATTGAAGGAAGAAAAAAATGATAGATTTGAAACAAATACAAAAAGATGTTTATCAAAATAAGTTAGATAAGGGATTTAATGTTACTGATGTTAATAAAGAATTTTGTTTAACATATGGAGAAGTAGCAGAAGCTTATGAAGCGTGGCGTAAGAAAAAAGATGACGTAGGAGAAGAAATAGCTGATGTTATGATTTATTTATTAGGATTATCTGAAATATTAAATGTGGATTTAGAAAGTGAACTTTTAAAAAAAATAAATAAAAACAAACATAGAGAATATAAAGTCATTAATGGTGTAAATACAAGAGTAAAAGAATATGAAGAAATATAATGGATACCACACAGGTATCTTTTTAAGTGTAATTTAAATATTAGAGGTAGGTAGAAAAAGTTAAATTACTAAAATGTTTAGAGGTGAATCCTGTGAAGTTGGTATAGCTTCCTTGTTTTCTTGTAAAATAAATGTTAGAATAAAAGAGCTAAGTGGGGTGAAAAAATGTTTGAATTAGTTTCTAAATATAAACCTAGTGGAGATCAACCACAGGCTATAAAAAAATTAGTAGATGGAATTAAAGAAGGAAAGAAAGCCCAGGTTTTATTGGGTGCAACTGGTACTGGAAAAACGTTTACCGTCGCAAATGTGATTAAAGAAGTAAATAAACCAACTTTAATACTTGCTCATAATAAAACATTAGCGGGACAATTATACGCGGAAATGAAAGAATTATTTCCCAATAATCATGTTTGTTACTTCGTCAGTTACTACGACTACTATCAACCGGAAGCTTATGTGGCAAAGACCGATACTTATATTGAAAAAGATGCGGCAATTAATGATGAAATTGATGAATTACGTCACTATGCGACCAGTTCTTTGTTGAAGTACGATGATGTTATTGTTGTGGCCTCTGTTTCTTGTATTTACGGTATTGGAGAAATCGAAGAGTACGAAAAGAAGATGTTAACACTTGAAGTGGGAGAAGAAGTAGATCGCGATGCCGTATTAGAAAAACTTGTCGATATGTTATACGAACGTAATAATATGGATTTAAAGCGTGGAACGTTTCGTGTGCGTGGCGATGTGCTTGAATTAATCCCTATTTCCCAACATGGAAAAGGAATTCGTATTGAGTTTTTTGGAGATGAGATTGATCGTATCAGTGAATTTGACACTTTGACTGGTGTGATCACAAGTAATAAGAAAAACATTAGTATTTTCCCAGCAAGTCACTTCGTTACGAGTGAAGATAAGTTAAAAATTGCGATTGAAAATATTCGAAAAGAACTGAATGAACGATTAGAAGAATTAGAATCTGAGCACAAATTATTAGAAGCTCAACGTTTAAAAGAACGTACGAACTATGATTTAGAAATGTTGAGTGAGACTGGTTTTTGTCGTGGTGTTGAAAACTATTCAAGACAACTTGCTTTAAAAGAAGCTGGAGCGACTCCGACTACCCTACTCGATTTCTTTAAAAAGAATTTTTTAATGATTATTGATGAATCTCATGTAACGGTTCCTCAAGTACGTGGGATGTTTAATGGAGACCAAGCACGTAAACAAGTTTTAGTTGAATATGGATTCCGTTTACCGAGTGCGATGGATAACCGACCATTGAAATTTCCTGAATTTCAAGATAAATTGGATCAGACAATTTATGTATCTGCCACACCTGGAGATTATGAATTAGAATTATGTCATAATGAATATGTTGAACAGATTATTCGTCCAACTGGATTATTAGATCCATCGATTGAAGTTAAACCAACAGAAGGTCAAATTGATGATTTACTAGAACAAATTCATATGCGTATGGATCGTAATGAACGTGTATTAATTACAACCCTTACCATCCGTATGGCAGAAGAGTTAACAACTTATTTGAAAAAATTAGATATTAAAGTTGCTTACTTACACAGTGAAGTCAAAACATTGGAACGTCTTAAAATTATTCATGATTTACGTCTTGGAAAATATGATGTTGTAGTAGGAATTAACTTATTACGTGAGGGAATTGATATACCAGAAGTAAGTTTAATTGCCATTATGGATGCGGATAAACAAGGATTCTTACGTAGTACCCGTAGTTTAATTCAAACGATTGGTCGTGCGGCACGTAATGCTGATGGACATGTCATTATGTATGCGGATACCATTAGTGAGTCTATGCAGGAAGCGATTAGTGAGACCGAACGTCGTCGTGAAATTCAAATGAAATATAATCAGGAACACGGTATTACACCAAAAACGATTATAAAAGAAATTCATGATGTAATTTCTAATAATGAAGAATTAGAAGAGAAGAAACCAGAAAAAATGAGTAAGAAAGAAAAATTAGATCTAATGGTTAAAGTAGAAAATGAAATGAAAGAAGCTGCTAAAAACTTAGATTTCGAACGTGCGATGGAATTACGTGATATTCTTTATGAATTAAAAGGAGAATGAAATGAAGAAAAGATTTAAACGTGTGTATGTTGAGATTACCAATCAATGTAATCGTCATTGTTCCTTTTGTTCTCCTCTACTTCGTTCCCCTGGAAAAATAAGTATTTCCCAGTTTGAACATATTTTAAAAGAATTAAAACCCTTTACGGATTATCTATATCTTCATGTAAAAGGCGAACCCCTCCTCCATTCTGAGTTTGATTCTATACTTACTTTGTGTGATAAATACGCATATAAAGTAAATATCACAACAAATGGTACATTACTGAAACAGAGATTATCTATTCTTTTAAAACATCCTAGTTTACGACAAATTAATGTTTCTCTTCATCATTTTAATACCTTAAAAGATCAACATTATTTATCTAATATTTTGGAAGCCACTACAGAAATATTAAATCATACCCCTATTTATGTTAATTATCGTTTTTGGACACTACAAAATAATGAATTAACAAAGGATATGAAAAAGATGCTAGAACAAATTATTTCTTATTTTGAATTAGATTCTTCTTTATTAAAAAACATTTCTGTAACAAAGACACAAACTTTAAAACCCCATTTATTTTTAAGTAAAGGAGACTTATTTGATTGGCCTTTTTTATCTCTTCCAATTGTTTCAAATGAAGGAACCTGTCATGGTACCAAAGATCATATAGGAATCTTATGTGATGGTACAGTTGTGCCTTGTTGTTTAGATGGGAATGGTTGTATTAATTTGGGAAATATCTATAAAACAAGTCTAAAAGAGATTATTGAAAGTACTCGTTTTCAAAAAATTTATCATGGTTTTCATCAAAAACAATTAACAGAAGAATTATGTCAAAAATGTTCTTATCGTACTCGTTTTAATAAAGAATAATTTTGTTTCTTATGAATATAGTTAGATAGTAAGATTGAGATTTCTATAAAAGTTTGTTATAATACAAAAAGGAGATGGTAGATGTGTCTAAAGTAGCGAATAGAAACTTCCAATGGAATATCAAAGAAACCCTTGATTGGATGATTCACTTAGTCAGTTATGCGCTTATTCTGCTTCTATTATCACTTGTCTTTAAGAAAACCATTTATATTGATCCAGAACATTATTGGATTTGGGGAATGGTTGTATCTTTTATTATTTATGTATTAAATCGTACAATTAAACCATTATTAGTATGGTTAACCCTTCCTATTACCGGGTTGACTGTTGGATTATTTTATCCCTTTATTAATGTGTTTATCTTAAAATTAGTAGAATTAATTACATTTCGTCATTTTGCGATTAAAGGAATTTTTATGCCTTTTATAGTCGCTATTTGTATTAGTTGTATTAATTTTTTAGTATCAGAAATGGTATTAAAACCATTATTTAGAACCAAACAAGAGAGGAGTAATAACCTATGATGAATCCTATTTTTTTAGATTTAGGTATTGTTCAAATTTATTGGTATTCTGTTCTTATTTTTATTGCTTTATTAATTGGAGGAACTTTAGCTCTTCATGAAGCCAAAAAATTTAGTTTACCGGAAGATTTTATGATTAATCTATTTTTCTATTTAATTCCTGTAGCTTTAATTGGCGCACGTCTTTATTTTGTTCTATTTCATTGGGATTATTATAGTGAGAATTTGGTTGATATTGTTAAAGTTTGGGAAGGTGGCCTTGCCATCCATGGTGCATTACTTGCAGGATTATTATGGATTATCTATTATACCCATAAACACCATGTATCTACCGTTCGTATCTTAGATATTTTAGTTGTTAGTCTATTACTTGGACAAGCCATTGGTCGTTGGGGAAATTTCTTAAATGGAGAAGCATATGGCCCAGAAACTACACTTGCTTTTCTAGAAAGTCTTCATTTACCACAATTTATTATAGATGGTATGCACATTGGAGGAACTTATTACCAACCAACATTCCTTTATGAATCCATTTGGTGTTTCATTGGCTTTATTTTAATTTTATTGGTTCGTCATCGTAAGTATTGTAAAAATGGCGATATGGTTGCCTTTTATTTAGTATGGTATGGTGTTGGAAGATTCTTTATTGAAGGATTACGTACGGATAGTTTAATGCTAGGATCGTTTAAAATCGCTCAAATTGTATCTGTTATTATGATCGCTATTGGTGGATATATCATCTTTAAGCATTTAAGACAATCAAAATTAGAAAATAGTTATCGTGAAGGGGAAACATTTAATGAAACAATATGATTGTGTAATTATTGGTGCAGGAGTAGCCGGAATGACTTCTGCAATTTATTGTAAGAGAGCGGGAATATCTGTTTTATTACTAGAAAAAGGAGTCCCAGGGGGACAAATTAATAAAACATCTACCATTGAAAATTATCCTGGTTTTAAACAAATTGATGGTCCAACACTTGCGATGAATATGTTAGATCAGGTTCAATCGTTAGAGATTCCTTATCAATATGGAAATGTCACATCAATTGAAATACAAGGAGAAGATAAAATCATTCATACGGATATGGGAGATATACAAGCAAAAAGAATTATTGTTGCAAGCGGTCGTAAACCAAGAGAATTAGGATTACCAAATGAAAAAGCCTTAGTTGGTGGCGGAGTTAGTTATTGTGCTTACTGTGATGGAATGCTTTATAAAGATCAAGATGTGGCTATTGTTGGTGGTGGAAATAGTGCCTTAGAGGAAGCTTTATATTTAGCTGATATTTGTAAAAACGTATATCTTATTCATCGTAGAGAGGAATATCGTGCAGATCAAATTTTAGTTGATAAAATAAAGAAATATGACAATATTAAACCATGTTTGAATCAAGAAGTCATTGAAATTCTTGAACAAAATAATAAAGTTTGTGGAGTTCGATTAAAAGATCAAAGTGTACTAAATGTGACTGGAATCTTTATTTATGTTGGACAAATTCCTGAAACAAGTTTTATCGAAAATCTATTAACTCCTGATCAAGGTTATATTATAGCGAATGAACATTTAGAAACTGAAATTCCTGGTATTTATGCCTGTGGAGACGTATTAAAGAAAGAATTGTATCAAATTTCAACCGCTATTGGAGAAGGCGCTTTAGCTGGAACTAACGTTGTCAAATCATTGAAGTAAATAAATTAAAATAAAGTACGAGATTTCTCGTTCTTTTTTTGATTTACAATTGAAATAATCCGTGATATAATAGATTTCCGAAAAAAGGGAGGAATATCATGAAAACTAGAAAAATGAATATTCAAGATGTTACATATACTGTACTAGATACTGATCTTTTGTATCACATTCGTAAGTTTATTGAACGTGTCGCACCAACGATGTCAGATGCTTATTTAACAACTTTAAAATTAAATTTAGAAACATTAACCATTAAAAAGTCTTATCGTTATATGTTTTTACACAATATTTTAGAACAACATCAATTTATGATGAACTATAATGGAAAGAAAAATGAAATTTTGTATCACCCTAACTATATTTATTTAATTTATCAAGAGTTGTTTCACGTTGCGACAACGAAATATAATAAAAATATGATTTATCAAGGATTATCAGAAGGTACTAAAAAAAATAAATATCGTGGTCGTGGATTCGATACAGGATATACTCTATATTTAACAGAACGTTATTTCTGTGATGAAAACAAAGGTGAATTCTTTGGAACACATCGTTTTACGAAAAATATAATGAGTCAATTATGTGATTTGATTGGTCATGATCAAGTATTATATTGTTATATGAATACCAATTTAAATCATTTTCAACGTTATTTAGTAAACTATGCTAGTGATACAGAAGTAGAATTATTTACTAATATTATGGACGAATTAAAAGATGCAGAAGATAAAAATGATTTTGTAAAAATGGGTAGTTTAAATCAACAAGCTCTTGAATATGTAAATAAATTCGAGAGAATGAAAGAAAAAAATCAAATTCGTTTAATTGCTAAGAAGTAGGGATTTTAACAAATCTCTTCTTTTGTAGTATAATAATAGTGGAGATGATGATATGAAGAAGAAAGTCGTTGTATTTGGTGGCGGAAATGGATTATCTACACTTTTATCCGGTTTAAAAGAATTTCCTGTAGATATTACGGCTATTGTATCCGTAAGTGATGATGGAAAAAGTACAGGACGTTTACGTGAAGAATTTAATATTCCCGCAATGGGAGATGTTCGTCGTGTATTAATTTCCTTGTCAGAAGTGGAACCGATTGTGGAAAAATTAATGAATTATCGTTTTCAAACAACTAGTGATTTAGATGGACATACAGTAGGGAATTTAATGTTAACTGCCCTTACTAATATTACTGGAAATATGTCTGATAGTATTGAAGTATTGGGAAATGTCTTTAATTTAAAGGGTAAAGTTCTTCCATTAACAGAAGATAATGTTGTCTTGATGGCTCATATGAAAGATGGAAAAACCATTGAAGGAGAACATATTATTACCGATTATCCAAGCCAAATACAAGATTTATTTTATAAAGAGGAACCTGTCATTCCTACGCAAGTATTAGAAGAAATTAGACAAGCCGATATGATTATTTTAAGTATGGGTAGTTTATTTACCAGCGTTATTTGTAATTTGATTAGTAAGGATGTCATTCAAGCCATTGATGAAAGTCATGCGAAAATATTATACGTTTGTAATATTATGACTCAACCAGGAGAAACAGATGATTTTACCGTAAGTGATCATGTGGAAACTTTAAATCGCTATTTAGGAAAAAATAAAATTACAGATGTGATTGTAAATACAGGAGAAATTACCCCAGAAGTCATTGAAAAATATGCGGTAGAGGAACAAAAAGATCCCGTTGTAATTGATTATGAAAATTTGAAAGATGTTCATTTAATTGAAGATCAATTAGTTAAAATTATCCATGATCAAATTCACCATGATGTGATGAAACTAGGACTAGATATTTATTCAACACTAATGTAAGGAGAGAGTGTTATGTCTTTTACAGGAACAGTAAAAAATGAAATTAGTAAAAAGAAGTATTCAAAAGCGGAATATATTGCTGAATTATCCGCTATTTTTCGTAATTTATTAGATATTTCTGAATATCAAGAAAAGATTCGTATCACAACCGAAAATCCTGTCTTAGCTCGTCGTATTTTTGAATTAATGAAAGAATTATATGATATTCATGCTAGAGTTACTGTTCGTCGTGGATATAACTTTTCAAAGAATTATATTTATATTTTAGAAATCCGTCGTCGTAAAGATTTTATTTTAGAAGATTTAGGGATTGTGAAGAATCAAAAACTTCAAAACCTTCCAGAAGCTTATTTGTTAGATGATGAAAATAGTGTGAAAGCGTATCTTCGTGGTGTGTTTCTTGCTGTTGGAAGTATTAATGATCCTAAAACTTCTCGTTATCACCTTGAATTTGTAGTTAATGACGCTATTTATGCGAATTTTCTAAAAGAAAAACTGAATCTATATGATTTAAATAGTAAAGTTTTAAAACGTGAAAATAAATATATGGTTTATATTAAAGAAGCTGAAAAAATAAGCGATTTCCTACGTTTGATAGGCGCATCTAATGCCGTATTATATTATGAAGAAATCCGTATTTTTCGTAATCAAAAAAATAATACGAATCGTCTAAATAACTGTGAACAGGCCAATGTGGATAAGATGATTGAAACAGCTAATCACCAAATTCATGATATTCAAATATTAGAAGAAGCAGGTCTTTTAGATGTGATGGATGAAAAATTGTTGGATGTGTGTACTTATCGAAAAAAATATCCAGAAGTTTCTCTTCAAGAACTCAGTGAGATCATTACCCTTGAAACAGGTAAAAAGATTACCAAATCTGGTGTTCATCATCGCTTAAAGAAGATTTCTGAAATGGCTTCCAATTTATCTCAAAAATAAGAATGTCTATTCTTGTTTTTTTACTCTTAGAAATGTGAAAACGAAAAAATCTGGTTCTCAAGTAAAGACAGAACCATGATTTTATAGTATAATAGGGATATTGGGGTGGTACAGTGAAAAAAACATTTGAAAGATTAACACAAATCATGGAACAATATGATGAAATCTTATTATCTGGTCATAAAAACATTGATTTAGATGCCCTAGGTGCAGTTTTAGGAATGTATCACATTGTTCAAACAAAAGGGAAAAAAGTGTCTATTTACTTAGAAGACACCATTACTAATACTTCAGTTGTAAAAGCCCTTGAAAAATTAAAGTTGTATCATGTTCAAGTTTCTTTTATTCATCAAGACGAAGTCAAAGAAAAAGATCCCGAAAAAACACTTTATATTTTGATTGATACACATAATGCCAAGTTATTGGATCAACCATGGATGTTTACCTATTTTAAACATCAAATGGTTTTGGATCATCATATTAAAATGGTGGATTCACTCATTGGTAGTGAATATACTTATATTAACTCTAGACTTTCTAGTATGGTAGAGTTTGTTAGTTTATATCTTCAATATGTAGATGCGAAAGTCGCACCTATTGTAGGAACTATTATGTTAGCTGGTATGGAAATTGATACGAATAGTTATAATATCAAAACCACGGCTCAAACATATGAAGTAGCGGCCTATTTAATGCGTATGGGTGCGAATAACATTGATAAACAAAACTTATTACAAGAGAGTATGGAAGTCTATAAAAGACGTCAAGATTTTATTAAAACAAGTTATATGATTAATGAAAATATGGCTTTATGTACTTTAAATGATGAAATCTTTGAAAAAGGAGATTTGGCTCAAATTGCGGAAGAGTTACTTCAATTTGATCATGTTGAAGCGGCTTTTGCGATTGGGAAGATTGGACCTACGGAAATTGGTATTAGTGCCCGTTCTGTAGGAACGATCAATGTTCAAAAAATGATGGTTCAATTAGGTGGTGGCGGACATAAAAGTGATGCCGCGGCTCAAATTCCTCATGCGACCATCAACCAAATTAAAGAAAAATTATTAGAAATAGTGAACTGAGGTGAAACGATGAAAGTCATTTTTATCAAAGACCTAAAAGGTCAAGGAAAAAAAGGAGAAGTAAAAGAAGTAAAAGCAGGGTATGGAAATAACTTTTTAATTAAAAATGGTTATGCGGTACTTGCAAGTTCTTCTAATGTAAAACAATTAAATACAGAAAATAAAAAAAGAGAATTAGAAGAACAAAAAACAATTGAAGAATGCCAAGCATTAAAGAAAGAATTAGAAAAGAAAATTTTTACTTTTGCGGTTAAGACAGGAAAAGGAGATAAAGTATTTGGAAGTATTAGTCCAAAACAAATTGAAAAAGAATTGAAAAATCAAGGTTTTTCTATTGATAAGAGAAAATTTATATCAAAAGAACCATTAACCTCTTTAGGAGTTCATCAAGTAGAAGTTGAACTTCACAAGAAAGTTCATGTATTATTAAAAGTTCAATTAGTAAAAGGAAGTTAGGTGAGAGTATGCAAGAAAAGATTTTACCACATAATATTGATGCAGAAAAATCGGTATTAGGTTCGATGTTTTTATCTAAATATGCCCTACAAAAATGTGTAGAAAGTTTAACTAGTGATTTATTCTATTTAGATGCCCATGGTAAAATATTTATGGTAATTTCAGAACTTGCAGAAAAGGGTACACCGATCGACATTACGACTGTTACGGCTGCTCTTGACGAAAAGAAATTATTAAATAGTGTGGGTGGTGTCGAGTACTTAACAGAAATTATTAATATGGTACCGACTGCGGCGAATGTCGATGAATATATTAAAATTGTAGATGAAAAAGCTATCTTACGTCGTTTAATTGAAGAAGCAACAGAAATTGTTACTTCTGGATATAATGCGACAAATGGAATTGGTGAAGTATTAGATAATGCTGAAAAGAAAATTTTGAATGTGGTTAAAACCCGAAAAGGTAGTGAGTTTAAAACCATTCAAGATGTTCTTTATAAAACGCAAAGTGATTTAGAACAATTAGCGCAAACAAAAGGTGATATTACAGGATTACCAACCGGATTTTATGATCTAGATAAAATAACTTCTGGACTTCATAAAAATGAGTTGATTATTATTGCTGCCCGTCCTGCGATGGGGAAAACCGCTTTTGTTTTAAATCTTGCAACTAATATCGCCATGAATGCCAAAAAAACAGTCGCTCTTTTCAATCTTGAAATGGGTGCTGAACAATTAGCTAGTCGTATGCTTGCCTCTGTTGGACAAATAGAAGGAAAAAAACTATCGACTGGTAAACTAGAACATAATGATTGGAAACGTGTGAATGAAGCGATTAGTCGTTTAGCGGATACTAAAATCTTTATAGATGATACCCCTGGTATGACCATCAGTGAAATTCGTGCGAAATGTCGTCGTTTAGCAAGTAGTGAAGCTGGACTTGATATTGTAATTATTGACTACTTACAATTAGTTCAAGGTTCTAGTAAATATGCTGGACAACGTCAACAAGAAATTGCCGAAATTAGCCGTGCTTTAAAAACGATGGCTATGGAGTTAGAAATTCCTGTAATTGCGGCTGCTCAGTTATCTCGTAGTGTAGAATCACGTGATGATAAACGACCAATCTTAAGTGACTTACGTGAATCAGGATCTATCGAACAAGATGCCGATATTGTTGCTTTCTTGTATCGAGATGATTATTATAATAAAGATACTGCTATCTCTCCAGATGTGAGTCGAAGTGAATTTATCATTCGAAAACATCGTAGTGGACCAACTGGAACAGTAGATCTATTATTTAGAAAAAATACAAGTACATTTGTAAACTTTGTAGAAGCAGAAGAAAGTTAGGTGAAGGTATGAAAAAAGTCACACTTATAGTTGCGGTGCTACTTCTTAGTACCGTCATCTTCTTATTAGGATTTAATTACAGTAATCATGCAGAACCTCATACTTATTATCAAGTTTATTTGGATGATGAATTATTAGGAACGATTAAATCTAAAAAAGCATTGGAAGACTATATCAATGAACGCGGAGATTATTATAAGAAAAAATATGATGTGGATACGGTTTATGCACCAAATGGTTTAGAAATCAAAAAAATTGTTACCTATCACAATGAGACAAGTAAAGTAAGAGATATTTATAAACAGATTGAAAAACGTAAATCTTTTACGGTACAAGGTTATGAATTTACGATTAAACAAGAAAAAGAATCCCAAAAAATCAATGTTATTCAAGAATCTACTTTTAAAAATGCGATTGAAAATACCATCAAAACCTTTGTTGGTAGTGAAAGATATGAGCAGTATCAAAATAATACACAGCCTAAAATATCTACAACCGGACGTATTATTGAAAATATTTATATTGATCAAAAGATCAGTATTAAAGAAACGACTCTTCCTGTAGATGATAAAATTTACACCGATGAAGATGAATTATCAAAATATATTTTATTTGGTAGTTCTCCCACTTCCAGAACATATACCGTACAAGCAGGAGATACCATTGAAAAAGTTGCTTTTAGTAATGAGATCAGTGTGGAAGAATTTTTAATTTCTAATCCGGAATTTACGGATAAAAATAATTTATTATTCCCAGGACAAGAAGTAATCATTGGAACGATCGATCCACAAGTAGATGTTGTTGTCGAAGAACACGTTGTGGAAGATAAGGAAAGTGATTATCAAACTGAAATTCGTTATGATGAATCAAAACTAGTAGGTGATGATGAAATTATTCAAGCTGGACAAAAGGGTGTCGAACGTGTTACGCAAAAAGAAAAACTAGTTAATGGATTTATTAACTATGTCGATCCAAAGAATAAAGAGGTTATAAAACCAGCTGTTAATGAAATTCTTGTAAAAGGAGAAAAATACATTCCAACGGTCGGAAGTACAACAAACTGGTTATGGCCAACGAACAGTGGATGGACCATTAGTTCTGATTACGGATATCGTATCTTTGGAGGAGCTCGTGAAGCCCATTTAGCGTTAGATATTAGTGGTACAGGTTATGGATCTCCAATTTATGCCGTAACCAATGGAGTAGTTTACGAATCACGTTATCGTTATCCAGATGGTAACTATGTATGTATTAACCATAATAATGGATACTACACTTGTTATGCACATATGCAACGACAAGCCGTAAGTGCTGGTCAAACCGTAGAGCGTGGACAAATTATTGGTTATGTAGGACAATCTGGACTTGCAACCGGACCACACGTTCACTTTGAAGTATGGCGTGGTGGAAGACCATGGTATGGTGGAACAAGAATTAATCCTTGGAGTATGTATTAATGAAGTTTTCAGTCCTAGCAAGTGGAAGTAAAGGAAATTCCAGTTTCATTGAAACCAGTCACACTAAAATCCTTGTTGATTTAGGTGTTACTTCAGGAAATGTAGAAAAAAAATTAAAATCGATGGATATAGAACCTTCTTCTATAGAAGCCATTGTTATTACACATACACACGTAGACCATATTAATGGTCTTCGTGTCTTTATAAAGAAGTTCCACCCCACACTTTATTTAAGTGAAACCATGTATCACGAATTATCAGCTTCTATTCATATTGAAAAATACGAAATCATTGATGGAGACTTCTCAATCTCTGATATTCATGTAGAAGTATTTAAAACCAGTCATGATACAAGTGATTCTAACGGCTATATTTTCGAAGCTTATGGAAAATCTTTAGTATATGTTACAGATACTGGGTATATCAATGTCAAGTATCACAAAAAATTACAAAATAAAACGTATTATATTATGGAAAGTAATCATGATGTAGAGTTGTTGATGCATGGAAGATACCCTTATCATTTAAAACAACGTATTATTGGTGATAAAGGCCATTTATCTAATAAAGATTCCGCTTATTATTTAAGTAAGTTTGTAGGTGAAGAAACAAAAGGAATTGTTCTCATCCACTTAAGTGAAGAAAATAATCGAGAAGAAGTAGCCTTAGAAACGTTACACAAAAACTTAGAAAAGGCCTCTAAACAAGTAGATCAAATAATAGTTGCTCATCAAACAGAAAGAACGGAATTGATAGATGTATGATAAAAATAATATGTGTAGGAAAAATTAAAGAGAAATTCTTTCAAGAAGCGATTAAAGAATATACAAAGAGATTATCGAAGTATACAAAACTAGAAATCATTGAAGTAGAAGATATGAAAGGCGATAATCCACAAGTGATTATGAATAAAGAAAAAGATTTAATTTTAAAGAAAATATCTGATAAAGATTATATTATTACATTAGAAATAGAAGGAAAAGAATTGTCTTCAAAAGAATTTTCTAAGTATTTAGATCAAACCTTCTTGAATCATTCTAACATTACTTTTATTATTGGTGGTTCTTATGGATTAGATCCACAAATAAAAGAAATGTCTCACTTTAAATTATCCTTTTCTAAAATGACATTTCCTCATCAATTATTTCGCATTCTTTTACTGGAACAAATTTATCGTAGTTATAAAATAAGTCATAACGAATCTTATCACAAATAGCAAACACAAACTTCTATCATGTGTTAACAAATCGCAAATAGTATACACGGGGGGGGGGTATTTGGTATTGACAATAATCCCTCTCTTTTTGTATAATGAATAAAGATAGTAGAATAAACCCATAATAGAGGTAGAGGTGGTTTTGTGAGAACAAGAAAGAAACAACGTATTATGATTGGAACCTTATGTGCGATTATCATTGGCTTAGCCGTAGGTTATGCCATACTAAGTCAAACCCTAAATATTCAAGGAACGGGTGGAATCACTACCAACTGGAGAATTGAAATTATCAATGTTCAAACCAAGAAGACCGTAGGTAGTGCTAAAAATACAACTGAACCAACCTTTGATCAATTAACCGCTAATATGAGTG
>ERZ1643251.2772-NODE-2772-length-17244-cov-17.780848_pt1 | contig 17244 bp, 17 predicted proteins | sample MGYA00579261_ERZ1643251 | MGnify/ENA primary metagenome ERZ1643251 (study PRJEB29033, sample SAMEA4952267) | chicken gut metagenome | biome: Broiler Chicken; feature: Gastrointestinal Tract; material: Caecum | place: Ireland | collected 2018 | study: Broiler...
TACTGTATTTTCTCCTTTTGCATCTGATGCCGTATATCCTTTTGGTACTGGCACTATTATTCCATCTGCACTTTCTACTTTGTCTACTTTACTTAAGTCCCAATCTTTTGTTGGGTCTTTTTGATTTATTGTTACTTTACCACTTATTACTTCTTTTACATTTCCTGCATTATCTACTGTTAATACATGTAAATAATATGTTCCTGCTGTTTCTGTTGGTAGTGTTATTGTCTCCGGTGTTTTTGTAAATGTTCCACCTGTATAACTACTTACATCTGTTCCTATGTTTCCTGCTTCTGTGTTAAATACCCATTTTGTTTGTCCTATATTTACTCCACTTCCTGCATCTGTCTGTGTTACTTCTGCTGTTAATTCATCTGTTGTCTCTACTGTTGTTCTATTAAAACTTATTGTTGCACTTGGCGCTTCATCATCTAATACTTGTACATTTGCATAATCTCCACTACTTACTCCATCATATAGTCTTGCATATATGTTATCTCCATTTGATAGGTTTGGTATTGTTACTTCTTTTGTTCCTGCATTCTCTCTTGTCCAACTTCCTTCACTTATTCCATTCTTTTGCCATTCTAGTTGGTACCCATCTTCTTCTGTGTATATTCTTACCTGCGCTTGTCCATTACTCCAGCTTACTTCTCCTTTTATTGCTCTTGGTATCTCTCCTACTTGGACTGTTCTTTCTACTTCTTGTTGTTCTCCATCTTTTGTTGCCTCTACTTTTATTGTGTATATTTCTCCTTGCGTTAGTCCACTAAATGTATATGTTGTACTTTCACTTTCTTGTACTTCTCCATACTCTTCCCCTTGTTTCTTTATTGAGTATTTAAAATTACTTGCTCCTTCTGCTCTTACTAATTCTATTTCTATACTATTTGTGGTTTTATTTACTACTCTTAATCCTATTTCTAGGTTTTCGCCTTTTCCTATGCATTCGCCTATTATTATATTATCTGCTATCTCTTCATTTGGCTCTACTGTTATTTCAAACACATATCCTGGTGTTGTTGTTATTTCGTATGTTCCATCTCCATTGTCTATCTTGTCTGCGTCTTTATCTGCTATTAGTCCTTCACTTTCTATCCTGTCCCAATAGTCTTCTACTTTATATGAGCCATTCCCATCTGCATATACCGGCACTTTTGCCATTTCTAACTTATCTCTCATTTCTCCTATTGCTGTTTGCTCTTGACTTTCTTGTGCCTTCTTTATTACTCCATTTTGTCCAAATACTAATGCTATTGTTATTCCTGCTAATATTAATAAAACTACAATTGTTACAACTAATGCTATTAGAGTTATTCCGATTTAGTTCTTTTGTTTTGCTTAATATTTGGCTTTTTCTTGTTAATATCATATTTTTAATCCTCCTTTGTTATTTTTACCCAACTTTTTGTTTTTTTATACTATAATTTTTTCTATTGTTATTTTTCTTCTTTGTTTTGTACTTAATATCTAAATTACAGTACTTTTATTAAAAATAACTCTTCATTAGTTGTATTTATATCTACTATTATTTGTACCTTTTTATAGATATTAAATACATTATTTATTCTACTATACTATTTTTATTTTTTCAACAGATTAATTAAATTTTCATTTAACAAATTATATTAATTATTTCACTGCTTATTTTGCATTTCCTATTTTAGACAATATGTCATACCAACTATAAACTCTTGTTATATTTTTTCCTTCTATTCCTTCATTGTACATACAGTTATAGCATAATACTTTCATTTTTTTAGATATATTCTCTACATTATTAGGACTGTCTTCTATCATAATTTCTACATTATTTTCTAAACAATACTCTAATTTTTCGTTGTCTGGCTTAAATACTAATTTATCATAGTAAATTTTATTATCTTCTAGCCATTTTCTTGTAAATTCTGGCATTTTGTTTCTATCTTTCATTGGCAAACCATAATCATTTCTAGCAGTTATTAAATAAATTTCATTATTTTCTTTTAATTTATTTATAACTTCTACTGCGCAATCTCTAGGTTTAAAGTTTTTTACATAATCTTCTAAGTATTCATTCCAAAATTTTATTGCTTGCTCTTGGTTCCAATTAAACGTTTTCATCTCATCATAAAAAATGTGTTTTATATTAATTGGTATATTATTTTCATAGCAAAATTTTGTGCCATAATCACAAATATGTTTTTCTATATCTGTTAAAACTCCATCAATATCAATTCCTATTTTCATTAGTATTCCTCCTTATAATATTTCATAATACATTTAATTATTTTTTACAATCTTGATATTGCATTATTGATTAATCATATAACAAAACTATATTTCATTCATGCAATAAAAAAAATCAATTGTATTATATAACAATTGATTCTCTTATTTCTATATAATTAATAAAATTTTAACATATTAATTATTGAGCTTTTTTAGCTATTTCTGCAAATGCTTTTGGATCTGTAACAGCTATTTCAGCTAACATTTTTCTGTTTATAACAATGTTTGCTTTCTTTAATCCACTAATTAATTTGCTGTATGTTAATCCGTTTTGTCTTGCAGCAGCGTTTATTCTAGCAATCCATAATTTTCTGAAATTACTTTTTCTGTCTTTTCTTCCTATATAAGCATATTTTCCAGACTTCATAACAGCTTGTTTAGCCATTCTAAATCTGTAGTGTTTTGCTCCATAGTAACCTTTTGCTCTTTTTAATATTTTTTTATGTTTTTTACGTGTAATTAATGCTGTTTTAACTCTTGCCATTCTATTTCACCTTTCTTTCATTTCATATTTTCATTTTAGTTGCCATATGGCAATAATCTTTTAATTCCTGCTTTACATGTTTTATCTGCATAAGCATCTTGAACTTTTCCTCTAGATTTTGCTCTACTTGTTTTGTTAGATAAAAGATGTCTTCTATTTGATTTTGTTCTTTTAACTTTTCCAGTAGCTGTATAAGAATATCTTTTCTTAGCTGCTTTATTTGTCTTTAATTTTGGCATATAAATTCCTCCTTCTAATTTTATAAGTAAATAATTACTTAATTTATATTACTTATCAGCTTTTTTAGCTAATATAATAAACATATTTTTACCTTCTAGTAAAGGTTTCTTCTCAACAGTTGCAACTTCTGAAAGAGCCTCAATAAACTTATTTAAAACTTGTTCTCCTAATTTTACATAGTTCATTTCTCTTCCTCTAAATCTAACTGTTATTTTAACCTTATTGCCATCTTCTATAAATCTTTGTGCATTTTTTAATTTAAATTCAAAGTCATGTTGTTCTATGTTTGGAGTAATACGAATTTCTTTAATTTCAAAAGTCTTCTGTTTTTTCTTTGCTTCTTTTTCTTTCTTAGCTTGTTCAAACTTATATTTTCCATAGTTCATTATTTTACAAACTGGAATTTCTGCATTTGGTGCAACCAATACTAAATCCAACTTCTTATCATAAGCTAAGTCTAAAGCGTCATGTATACTCATTACTCCTCTTTTTTCGCCTTGCTCATCAATTACTTGAACCTTGTTTGCTTTTATTTGTTCGTTAATTGGCAATTCTTGTTTAATAATAAAACACCTCCTAAAATGTTACAAGTGCAATTTAATAATGAAAATTAAAATATAATGCACATTATATTTTATATGTTGATATGTTGTTATTGCTAATTGTTATTACTTAAAATTATAAAATGCAATAAAAAAATTGACTTGTAAAAAGCCAATCCACACACAAAAATAAATCGATTTTGATATATTTATTAACCTTTTTCCATTAAGATAAGGTGAGAAGTGGATTGCTTCTTCTTAAAATTACTTTATTATAATACTATATTTTTTGTAAAATGTCAACTGTTTTTCACTTTTTTCACAATTTTTGGCTCTTTGCTTGACTTTTTTACATTTTTGTAATAGAATAATATAGCATATTTGAATATGAGAAAAATAAAAGCTTCTCCCCGGTGGTTTTTGTTTTGTCTTCATATAATTAAAAGTTTAAAATTGAATGGAGGATATAGATTACCATGAACAATACTACATATAGTGTTAAAAAAAGTGAAATTGAAAGAAAATGGTATATAATTGACGCAGCAAATAAACCAATTGGTAGAGTTGCAACAGAAGCTGCAAAATTATTAAGAGGAAAACACAAACCAACTTATACAACTCATATGGATGTTGGTGACAATGTTATTATTATTAATTGTAAAGAAGCTATTTTAACTGGAAAGAAAATGGATCAAAAAGTTTACAGACACTTTTCAGGATACATTGGTGGAATGAAAGAGCTTACAGCTAGAGAAATGATGAACAAGAGCCCAGAAAAGGTTATGACACATGCAGTTGTAGGAATGCTTCCACATAATAGTTTAGGAAGACAAATGGCTAAAAAATTAAGAGTTTATGCTGGTAGTGAGCATGAGCAAATAGCACAAAAACCTGAAGTATGGGAGGTAAAATAAGATGGCTAAAGCTAAAACAGAAAAAATAGTATTTTTAGGTACAGGAAGAAGAAAAAAATCTATCGCTAGAGTTAGATTAATGCCTGGTACTGGAGTTATAACAGTTAATGGAAGAGAATTAAATGAATATTTTGGACCAGAAACATTAAAAGTAATCGTAAAACAACCATTAGTTGCTACAAATACTTTAGATAAATACGATGTAGTTGCTAAAGTTGTTGGTGGTGGAATTAGTGGTCAAGCTGGTGCAATCCGTCACGGAATATCAAGAGCTTTATTACAAGCTAACGGAGAATACAGACCAACATTAAAAGTTGCAGGATTCTTAACAAGAGATCCTCGTATGAAAGAAAGAAAGAAATATGGTCTTAAAAAAGCTCGCAAAGCTCCACAATTCAGTAAGAGATAATCAAGAATTTTTACAAAAATTATTAACCCTCGGAAGTTTAAATGCTTCCGAGGGTTTTCTTTATTAAATAATTCTGTTGTGGTTTCAATATCTTTACAGATTTTTTATATTATTATCTACAAATTTTCCTCTATAAATCTTTCTACTGTTCCCCAATACAACTCTGGTGCTACTTCTGAAGACTCTGCATGTTCTGCTCCTTCTACTACAAGTTTTTCTTTCTTGCAAGCAGCTGCATTATAAACTTCATCTAACATCCAGAATGGTACAAATGTATCTTTATCTCCATGGATAAATAACGTTGGTGTCTTTGATTTTTTTACTTGCTCTACTGATGAAGCTTCTTTAAAATTAAATCCTGCTCTAATACCTGTTACAAAATCTGCAGCATTTAATGCTGGGAATATTGGTAAGTGGAATAGTTTTTCTAATTGACCTGCAAATTCATCCCATACAGATGTATAGCCACAATCCTCTATTGCTACTTTAACATTACTTGGCAATTCTTCTCCTGTTGTCATCATTGTTGTTGCTGCTCCCATTGATAATCCAAATAATATAATCTTACTATTTTCGTTTTTGTTTACGATTTCATTTATCCATTTCTTTATATCTAATCTGTCAGGCCATCCCATGCCAATATAGTCGCCTTCGCTCTCTCCTGCTCCTCTTAAGTCTACTGCTAACACGTTATATCCCATATCATAAAATTTTTTAGTGTAATTTGCCATTAACTTTCCTTCACTAGCATATCCATGTATAACAATTGTCCATATATCTGTTGCTTCTGTGTTAACAAATTCATAAGCATGTAATTTTAGATTATCATCAGATGTAACATAAACATCTTGTTTATTCTCTTCAAACCATTTATTTAATTCGTTTTTCTCTGCATTTTCCTCATTAATTTGATTTTCTGTTTTTTCTGATGTTTCTTCTACATCACTTCCCTGATTATTATCTAGTACCATTGCTTTTGAAGAATCTGCACTTAAGGCAAAGTCAAAAAAGTAATTTCCTACTACTACAAATGCAATTCCTGCTAATATTATTAGCACTAAAAATACTATCATAAAAATTTTTATACCTTTCTTCATTTATTTTTCCTCCAATTGCCCATCTTTTATTCATTTATTAATTGTACTAAATTGTTATATGCGGCTTTTGCCTTATCATCATCATATTTTTTGTCTGTGTATCTTTTTATTAACCATATATGTGCTGCACCTTTTGTCTCTCTTATATCCAGATTCAAATTTTTCTCTTTTGCTAATTTTTCAAATGTATGTACATCAGGATTTAATATGTCATAAGTTCCTGTGTAAATTATTACATTTTCTAGTTTATTCAATGGTCCATTAATTGGACTTACTAAGTACTTGTCCATATTTTTTCCGCCAGCATACGCTACCCCAGCAATAGTAAGTACTTTTTTATTCAACATTTTATCATGCTTTTGTACAGTATCTATTTTAGGATTTTTCATTGTTACATCTAGCCAAGGTGATATAAGAATTAATTTACTTGGTTGATTTAAGTCCTCTTTTCCTGCCTCTTCTGCCAATGCTAACGCTATTCCTCCTCCTGCTGAATCTCCCATTAAAATAAAATTTTCTTTTTCTACCCTTTTTACCATTTCTCTATATAAAGGTAAAACCATACCAAATACATCTGTATATTTATATTGTGGTGTTAGCGGATAATCTGGAACAACAATAGTTGCACCTGTATCTTTTATTAAATCTCTAAAAAAGTTCCAATGTTCTCTATATAACTCCCCCACGTACGATCCGCCATGTAAGTACATTATTACTTTTCCAGAACTTTCTTCTTCGTCTGGTTCTATAGTAAATACTTGTCTATGCTGGTAATCATACTCTTTTAAATTATAATTTTTGGATAAAGATTTAGGAGGTTTTGATTGTATATTTCCTGTAAATAAATACACTAAAGCTAACATTGTAAGTACAATTAACAAAATAAGAACGATTAACATTAAGTTTACAAATCCCATTTTCTCCTCCTTTTATATTATATATGAAATCTTTTTTTCATTTCTTCATTTACATCTTTCGCAAACAAAATAATTGTTAATAATAATGAAAATATTGCTATTGGCGTAGCAATTATTGTTAAAATATTTGTTGGAACCCATCCTATAAGGCATAGTACAACAGGTATCATGCTCCATACAAATATAATTAATTGATATATAATATACCTAGCATATATTTTAAAAGTACACATTAATAAAATTAACATGGTTACATTGGCAGTTATAATGCTTATAGGAATTGCTATAGTAAATGACCATCCCCTATACCCTATTATCCAATCTAAAGCTACACACAATATGTCTATTAATATAACTTGGAGCATTACTCTTGATGCGATATTTACATTTTTCTTGATTGAATTCATAACAGTAATCCAAGTATATATAACACCTGCTATTACTAGTAAAGACCATTTAAAATGCCTTGTTACAAAATGATTAACTATTAATGAAGTTATTCCAATAACAAACGAAATTATAGTCATTATTAGCATCACTTTATTACTTCTATTTATATTTCTGATTTTTGGATATAGCTTACTCTCTTTATTTTCATGTACGCCATTTGTTTCTATTTTTACAGTTGTATTCTCTTTTTCCAAATACTCAAAAAATTTCTTTTCTACTCCAGGATTTTTTAATATTGATGTAATTGTAAAAATAATATTATCCTTATAAGACATTGTTGAACATTTTATTTTTTCCCCTCTATCTGGAGCAATTAAAAACAAGAAATTATCTATGTATTTTTGATATTCTGGAAGTACATTTACCTTTCCAATATTTGAAAGTGTTGTTGTACTATACTTTCTTATTTCTATATAACTAATTTTAACTATTGGTCTTTTTAAAAATAATGGTATAAGCTTTATACCTATGTTATTGCCTAATTTTATATTCTTCATCATTGTTCTGGCAATTTCAGTTTTATCTAACTTTTTCTTAAAATCATCATGTACAAATTTTAATATTTGGTCAAAATCTAATAAATCTACTTCTTTAATATCTGCATTAATACTTATATAAGAGAAAAAATTAGTTATAGTTGTAGATTCAAAATACTTTTTTAAATTAACTGGTATACATATTTTAATAGGTCTTTTAAATTTTTTTCCTTTATTTTTTTCAATATATTCTTGATATATTGCATATATTAAAACAGCTGTAAAATATTGTGTTACAGTTACTTTTAGTTTTCTACATCTTTTGATTATTTGCTTTAAGTTTATAAATCCATGAGTAACCCCAACTCCATAAAGTGGAATTCTTTTTCCAGATAAAATATATGCCTTTTTTCCTCCTTTTGGAGATTTTAAATGTTTTTGATAATTTTTTATATAACTATCTTCTGTATTTTTGTCATTTACTTCTATATTTTGCTTTACTTCCATTTCCGGAATATTTTTCGTTTCATCTGGATGTGCCAAATCTATATAGTTATATGCAATTGCCTTTATAAATTCTATACTACTACTTCCATCTGTTAAAGAATGAAATGTATCAACATTAATTTTGTTTTTATAATATGTAACTTTAAATAAATATCCATTGTTTGTATTTTTATCTATATATTTACATGGATAATTTTTTTCTTCATCTATTATTATTTCCTTTTGATTTTCTTCTAAATAATACCAGAAAAATCCTCTTTTTAAGCACACCTTAAAAGAAGTAAAACTTTCTAAAGTTTTATTCACTGCACTTTTTAATAAGTTAGGATTTATATCTTCTGTTAACAAAACTGACATTCTATATACTGCACTAAAATTTTTGTCTGAATCTATTGGAAATATCTTTGCAGAGTTATCAAGCTTTCTCCACTTCGTCATTTACATTTTTCCTTTCTTATTTTTCTTATAATATATTACCATAAACTTAAGCTTGTGTAAATGAAGTTAAAAGAAATTGGGACCAGATCTAAATTTCCTCAATAAGGAAATTTAGATCTGGTCCCAATTTCTTCTCAATCTTTTAATTTATTATCTCTATAGCATCTTTGCTATCTAATCCTTCTAAATTATAATAGCTTTGAGGAATTTCTCCTGCAATTAACCCCTCTACTAATAATACTTGATTTTTTATTTCTTCGCTTATTACTTCAAATGGTGTAAGGATACTTACTTTGCAAACAACATCTAAATATATTCTGTGTAAAGTTTGATTTATCCCTTGTGAAATAAATTCTGATTTTAAATCTGTTTCTACTGTTCCATCTAATTGTATTTTAATATTTATATTTGGTCCCATTCCTGAAAATAATTTACTTCCAAAAAAGCTTCCTAATTTTATATTAAAGTTACTGTTTTCACTTTTTTCTATTTCTTCTTGTATTTTTATTGGTATATCAGATATTATCTCATTTACAGATATTATATTGGTTCCTATCATTTTTATATTTCCATTTTCATCTTTTATTATATTTATTAAATCATCATATGTATAATTTGACATTACTATTGTTGCTTGTTCATTAGATATTTTTGTTGCTACAGATTTTGCAGTTGTTTTACATCTCTCTTCAATTATAGGCATTACACTAAGAAGTATTGCTCTTGCTACTACTATAGCTATTACAAGTATTATTAAAATTTTTAAAACTTTTCTTTTGTTTTTACTATCTGTTATCTTTGGCAACCTAATTCTATGTCTAGTATAAATTTTTGTATCATTTTTAGCCATTATACCTTGGAATGAATAATTGTTGTCCTACTGAAATATTGTCTATTTGTTCTATGTTATTTACTTCAGCTATTGCTGCTACAGTACTACCAAATTTTTTAGCTATTTTCCACAAACTATCACCTGGTTTTACAAAATATATTACCATACTATATTTGTATACATTTTTGTTTTCATCTATTTCTACACCATCTATAACATTTATTTTAGCATTATTAGACATAGAAACTTTAAATATAAGATCTACTTTTATATCTATACTTTCATCTGAAGTTACCACAAAATTTTGAAGTCCTACTTCAATACTTGTATCTATATTTGTGTTTGTATCTATGTCATCACTCTGCATAGAAAAATTAAATGGCAATGTAATTTCTTTTGTATCAATACCTGAGAAATTATTTACTGAATATACAAAGTTTAGTTTTACTTCACCTTCATACAAAATTTTATTATTTGATACACTTTGCTTTAGAATAAATGGCATAACATCTACATCGTAAATTTTTCCTCCATGCATTTCTGGAATTATTTGCTTATCTCTTATGCTACATGTATCTTGAATTGTCTTCTTTGTCTGCATAGCTTGGATTTGTTTTTGTGTAAAGTTTAATTCTACACTTGGACTATATAAGTCTTGTATTATATTTAATTCTTTATTCTGATATGCTTCACCGTGAATTTTTATTTCAACTTCTATATATATTGCATGTTCTTCTACACTTTTTGGTTCAATTACAACATTACATATTTCATACTTTACATCACACATATTTTCTTCATTTATATCTTGTACATCTATAAATCCCATTATAGGTATTATTGTCTCAACTGAATTTATTCTGTTGTCATCTGTTAAATACAATATCTTAGCTTCTAAATCTGATTTAACTAATACTTTATTATAACTTATTTTTACATCTTTATTTAATATTCTAAAGTTACATTTCATTATCTCAGCCAAATTGTCTGTTTCATTCAGTTTAATAGTATCTTTTGCATAAGTTTTTGTTTCTCCGCTTCCTACAAGTGAGTTTACATTAAAAGTTTTGTTTAATACTTGAACATCTCCTACATTATCCACCTGTTTTATAAAGTCGACATTTTCATTTGCAGATATAACAATGTTTGCATCTACAATTGCTCTTAGGTTTATTTTTCTCCCATTTAATACCCTACAATCTATACTCCTTACATTTAAGTCCAAACTTAAATCCATTCCCTCTTGAGCTTCTGGTATATTAAAGCTTTGAGAAAATTCTAAATTTGTATTTAAACTTCTTATATATCCATCTTCTGTATCTGCTAAATACATTATATATGTATCTATTTTTCCCTCTACTTTTACTTTTCCATTTAAAATTTCTTTTTTATAAATACATATGGTACCACTTGTGCTTACTGCATTTATAATATCTGGCTTTATGTCTGGTACTATTACATCATCTTCTATAATAAAGTTATTAGTCTTCTGTGATATTACTTGATTTACACATAAGCTATCTTTTACTGTTTCAATAGCCATTTTTATCCCTCCTTAAATTCTGATAGTTAATATATATTTATGGACATTAAAAAAAATTCCTATTTCTAGGAATTTCATAATTTAAAATATTTTATTATACTATAGCTTTTTTCTTTTTCATGTCCTCAGAAGGTACAAATAATGGGCTATAACCTTCTCCATTAAATACGTCTACTTCAACAGTTCTTGTTAAAATATCTGTATAACTATAACTTACATTTCTATTTTCTTCTGTATATTTTATGACAAAAAGGCTAGGATATGCTTTTTGTATAGTAGCTTCTTTCTCAAACGATTTACTTCTTCCTAAGGAACCTTTTACTATTATCTTTTGTCCTATTTTTTCATTGATATCTGTCTTTAGTGTTGCAATATCATTTGGGCAAATCATTCTATCACCTACTTCTAAAATATAGCTAAATTATACCATTTGCGACATAAATTGTCAAAAATGGAAACAGACCAAAATTGCTTCAAGCTTGCTATTATTAAGGCTTTTATTCTTATGTTACATTTATATTACAATTATATTTCATTAGTAATACAAGCTATATTTTATCACTGTAACATTTGTCAAAAATCGACATATTATATATCAATCAGCTTATATGAGGTGATTATATGGACAAATTATTGTACCATGATTCATACCGGTAAAATATTACATTTAGATGGAGACAAACGTTATACAGATAAATCTAGTTTGTACTATAAAAAAGCTGGTCTACAAGCAGTTGTTAAATATATACCAGAATATAGGCAACCATTAGTAATTAAAAATTTGCTTAAAAAATATAATCCCGATATTCTAGTAATAACCGGTCATGATGGAATGATAAAAAAACGGTACTAATTATAACGATTTATATAATTATAAAAATTCAAAATACTTTATAAAATGTGTCGAAAATGCTAGAGAATTTGACGCTCAGGATAATCATTTAGCCATTTTTGCAGGAGCTTGTCAAAGCTATTATGAAGGTTTAATTTTAGCTGGTGCTAATTTTGCCTCTTCACCTGCAAGAATTTTAATTGATTTTGTTGACCCATTAATTGTTGCAGAAACCATTGCAACTACTGATAATTCTAAATTTGTTACAATACGTGACTTTGAAAATGAACTTCGTGATGGTCAAAGGGGAATTAGCGGTATTGGCTCAAAAGGAAAAAAACATAAAAATAAGAACTCTAATTGTTAAAATTGTTTTACTAATTGGAGTTCTTATTTTATTCACTATTATAAAAAGTAATAATAAATTATTATCTTATAATTTTATTTCTAAATATTCTTTATATTTCTTTTCTTAAATACTATATATGTTGGTATAAGCATAATTACAAAATATATTGCATTTATAACTATTGAGAATTCTAATGATGTTCCCTCATACATTGGAAGCCCTCCAAAGAAATGTTGTGTTAGGTCCCAGTTAGGGGTTACAAAATATTTTATCCAATCTAAGCCTAATTGTAACCCAATCATATTTATCATAGATGATCCCATATATCCTAATAAAGTTAATGTAATTGCAACTGCACTATTGTTAAACAATGTACTAAGTGCAAAAGCTAAAGTCATTAATAACACATATATAGGAAGTTTTCCTATAGTTTGTAATAACATATAACTTGCTATTCCCAGCTCTTGAATAGAGTGTGTGTTAAAGTCATACTCTATAGCTGGTGTTTGCAAACTATCAAATCCAAATACTACACCACCCACCACAAATTGCATTAATATAATTGAAAGTATTATAATTGCTAGCATTATTAAGCATGTAATAAATTTAGATGTAAGTATTGTCGTTCTTTTATATGGTCTTATAAGTAATAATTTTACTGTTCCTTTATTAAACTCTTCGCTAACAATAGTTCCTGCTATCATTACTATTATTATAACAATAAATATTTCATATTCAGAGAAAAAGTTTATTAACATTCCTCTAGCATTACTTTCATCTTGTGTTCTTGTACCATTTTCAATATCGTATTTTGCTTTATTTGCAGTTTCTAAATTATCATAATAGTCTTGTTTCATTAATGCGCTATCAGATTCATTTTTATTCGCTTCATAATCTATAATACTAATACTTGCATTGTAATATTGATTTATTAAATTATTATAATATCCTGATTCATAACTAATATTTTTTTCTAGTCTCCACTCTAATGTCTGTTTTTGAACTTCTAGGTACCTTATCATTTTATCTGCATCAGCTACTTGTTTATCATTTTCTGCTTCGTCTTTTATCTTATTTTGCTCATTTATTTGTTTTTCCGCTTCTTCTAAATCTTCTCTTGCAAAAGATTGCCAATCATTTTTATCTAATCTTAAAACTAATTCATTATATTCGTTTAAAGTCTCTCTATATGCTACTTCATCTTTATTTATCATTGTATCATATGTAGCTAAATCTCTTAAATATGGATTTACTTTAGATTGCACAATTGAAAATTGCCATGAATTCACACCATATTTATTCATTAATTTATATGTTTCTAAACTTGATTTATAATCAATATATTGCGCTTTATCGTTTTCATTTAAAGGATCTAACTCGTTAATCTCTTGTTCCATATAAGTTATTTGTTCATCCAAATTTCCATAATAACTTATGTTCTCTGAGTTGCTTATATTTTTCATTATTATATTAAATCCAATTATAAAGACAAGAGTTACTAACATAACAATATAAAAACTTTTTTTCTTAAAAATTTTAGTTAATTCATTTTTTATTAATCTAATCAATTACATTACCCCCTGTCTTTTTCAAGAATGCATCCTCTAATGTTATTTTATCTTCATTTATAGAATAAATTTTTACATCATTCTCAACAAGTTTTTTTACTACGTTTGGTACTTCTTTTCTATCTACCACAATTTTAAATGTTTGACCATTAACAACCGTTACATTATTAAACATTTTATCTATCATTTCTGTATTATCAATTTCAAATATATATCCACCCTTTGTAATATTTTTTACTTCTTCTATTCTGTTTGTTTCCATTACTCTACCATTTTTTATTATACAAATTTTATTACAAAAAGTTTCTAGTTCTAAAAGATTATGGCTAGATATTAAAATTGCCATTTTCTCTTTTTCTGCTAACTCTTTTAAAAGTTCTCTTATCTCTTTTATTCCTTCTGGATCTAGTCCATTTGTTGGTTCGTCTAAAATCAATAAATTTGGTTTGTGCAAAATAGCTTGAGCAATTCCTAACCTTTGTCTCATTCCTAAAGAATACTTTGATACTTTATCGTTAATTCTATTTTCTAGCCTTACTAATTTTACAACTTCGTCTATTCTATTCTTTCCTACACCTTTGTATAAATTAGCTATTAATTTTAAATTCTCATATCCTGTTAAATACATATATAAATCCGGATTTTCAACTATTGCTCCGACCTTTTCTATTGCTTTAGTAAAATTTTTATCTACATCATAACCATTAATATTAACTGTTCCACTTGTAATGCTTTGAAGCCCTAAAATTAACTTTATTGTGGTAGTTTTTCCTGCACCATTAGGTCCTATAAAACCTAAAATATCTCCCTTTTCTAATTCCAAAGAAACATCTTTTAATATTTCTTTTTTTCCAAAGTTTTTATGCAAATGCTCGCACTTAAGTACTACATCTCCCACTTTTTCTCCTCCTTTTATAACTTTATTTTATGTTTTTATGATACCATATAATTTATTAAGAAAAAATTAGTTAAATCATTAAGTTTTTATTAAGGAGAAAGGGGGTTATAATTATTATTCTCTTAATAATATTTACTTATTAATATTTTACAAATTAACTTTATAATGTGTTTTCATTTTTGCATCAAAAAAGAAATGGCTGTACTTATGATTCCGAACCATTTCTCTATCTATATCTCATTTAAGGGTAAATTATTTATATAACATTTTATGGGGTTATTATTAAAATTTACATTTACATTTATATCTTATATATCACATTTCGTATTCTATTACACTTCTATAATTTTCCTATAGGCATCACTCTCCTTCTTATCTTTATTTTTTTATATTATTAATTTTTTATTTAATATATTTCTTTATGTCTAATATTTTTAAATTAATTTACCATAGCATTCCTCCTTTACAAAATCTGCATGCTATTTTCTTTATTCATTTTTTTCTATCGCCTCCTCTCTTAATATGCTTTTATTTTACATTTTATTTATGACCATTTTATGAATAAATTTTGAAGTGTTAGTAAATAGTGTCTAAATCAAAATAAAATTCAACACCATTTTCCTTATTAATAACTCCATATTCATTTTTGTAGTTATTCATAATTGCTTTTACTAATGCCAAACCTATTCCTGTTCCTCCTTTTTCTCTGTTTCGAGATGTGTCTACTTTATAAAATCTCTTCCAAATTCTTTCTAAATCTTCTTGTGCTATATTCTCTCCAGTGTTATAAACATATAGTCTTACCTTATTTTTGTTTTCTAATTTTTCTATTCTTATTTCTATTTCTTTCTTACCATCTTTTTCTTCAGCATGTTTTATAGCATTAGTAAAGTAATTTGTTACTGCCTGTTCTATGTAAAATTCATCAGCATAAATATATACTGGTTCTTCTTGTTTAAAGTTTATTGTAATGCCATTTTCTTTAATCATAACATCACACTTTCTAATAACTTCGTTAACAAGTTCTCTTAAGTCAAACTTTTCATTAGTAAATTCTCTTTTTCCATATTCTAGTTTCATAAGCTCTAATAATTGTTTTACTAATTTATCCATTTTATTTGACTCATCTAAAATAACTTCTGCATAAAACTTTCTAGATTCATCATCTGTTGTTACATTTTCTACTAAACCTTCTGCATATCCTTGAATTAATGCTATAGGAGTCTTCAATTCGTGTGATACATCGGATATAAATTGTTTTCTCATCTCATCGATTTTTGACTTTTCTTCAATATCTTTTTCTAATTCTATATTATTATCTCTAAGTTGTTTTATTATGGTTTCTAACTTGTTAGACATTGTATTGATATTTTTTCCTAATTCATTAATCTCATCATCTGTATCTTTAGTTACATACTTTTGGCTAAAGTCTAATCTCGCCATTTTATTTGTTATACTATTTAATTCCAATATAGGATCTGTAAATTTCTTTGAAATAATAGATGCAATAATTCCTGAAACTATAATAGTTATACATCCTATAAATATTAAAACATTATTAGAAATTCTAACACTTTCTTCTATTGGAGCTATTGGAATTCTTATATATAATTTATAGTCATTTACTAAATTTCCACTTAGCAATATGTAATTCATTGAACTATTGCTACTTACTACTTTTCTTATAGTAACGTCTTTGTCTTTATATATAATGTTAGTTTGATCCTGACTATTAGTAGCTTCTGTATCTATTACTTGGTCTATAGAACTTATAAAATCTCTATTAGTTGAAAATACTATAATATTATTATCAGCTTGAATTACAATATCAAAATTATTTTTAAATGCGATATTTTTTAATTCTTCATCTAAGTTTATACTTGAATTATTTGATGAATAATATTCATTAATTCTACTATAAACCGCTCTTAATGTATTTGTTTTTGAATACATATAAAAAGTTTCTAAAACAACACTATTAACTAATATTAAACATAGTATTATAAATACTATAACTACACACATTACTAAAAATAGTTTAAATCTTACTGATTTTAATTTTTCTTTTAACTTATACATTCTACATTCCTCTTACTATTTTACTTCAAACTTATAACCAACGCCTCTAATAGTTTCTATATATTTTCCTTTTTTACCAAGTTTATGTCTTATTTTCTTTATATGACTATCAATAGTTCTAGAATCACCATAATAATCGTAGTTCCATACGTTATTTAATATTTTATCTCTAGATAAAGCAATATTAGCATTATCCATTAAATATTTTAATAACTCGTATTCTCTTAGGCTCATTTCTATTTCTTTGCCATCTACTTTTACAGTTCTACCTTCTGTATCTATAGTAATTCCGCCATAGTCTATTACTTTGTTTTCTTCTGCATAAGTTCTTTTTAATATTGCTTCAACTCTTGCTACCAATATTTTTGGACTAAAAGGTTTAGATATATATTCAT
>ERZ1643251.2775-NODE-2775-length-17231-cov-6.779984_pt1 | contig 17231 bp, 17 predicted proteins | sample MGYA00579261_ERZ1643251 | MGnify/ENA primary metagenome ERZ1643251 (study PRJEB29033, sample SAMEA4952267) | chicken gut metagenome | biome: Broiler Chicken; feature: Gastrointestinal Tract; material: Caecum | place: Ireland | collected 2018 | study: Broiler...
TATAGAATCGGTGATAAAATGAAAAAGAAAAATAGAGGATTTGTCTTTATAGAAACTATTATAACAGTTGTTGTTTTATCGACTTCTCTTTTATATTTATATAGTTCATATAGTAGCATTATAAGTAGGGAAGAAACTCGCCTTTATTATGACGATCCTGCTTATATATATCGTACAAATTATGTAAGACGCTTTTTAGAAAGTTATACCGATATTGAAAGAATTAAGTCTTATGCTTTTGATAATAGTTATGTTATCACCATTGGTCCAAGTTTTGATAGCATGTTTACTGATGCTCAAATAACAGATAATATGGGCTCTTCAATGGAAAACATGTTTAATAATTTTAATATTAATCAAATGCTTTTAGTAGATTCTAACTTTTTAAACGATTGCGACGGTTCTGATGATGATTCTTCAAAATGTCAAACATCAATGAATAATCTGAGCTATAGTATAAATAGTTATTTACGTACTTTAAATGAAATAGAATATAGTTATTATTTAGTTGTTGAATATTCAGAATATAATGAGGATGGTAAAGTTACGAAATGTATACCTGGATCTGATGATGGTTGTGATATGTATTATGTATCACTAGGAATTTAGGTGAATTTATGAAAAATAAAAATGGTTTTATTTCTATTTCTGTTGTTTATTCATTTTTTATGGTATTTTTAGTGCTATTATTATTTATTGTTAATAATTTAGTAAGTAATAGAACTTTAATAAATAGTATTAAAGATGAAATAAAAGATGAAATATCCGATACAACATTTTCCAGATATTTAATTAATCATGCTAGTGAACTAGGTCTAGTTCATCACAATAGTAGTTTAACCGGTGGCGCTGAAGACAATTCTTATCGTTATGTTGGCAGCAATCCTAACAATTATATATTATTTAATGATGAGATGTATCGCATCATCGGCGTAATTAATGATCGAGTTAAAGTAATAAAAGATTCAAGCGTAACTGCTATGGCTGTTTCTACTAGTGACACCAACTATTATGTTAATGCCGAAATTTATTCGTACCTAAATACTACTTTTCCCAATTCTTTAGGGACAAATATTGATTTGCTAGCAACTAGCACCTACTATATCGGCGGTATTACTAATAATAGCACTACAGATACTATTAAAACTGTTTATGATAATGAAGTAGGAGAAGATCGTAACAATAGTACCAGAATAAATACTCAAGTTAGCTTACTTTATGCTAGTGATTATGCCTATGCCACTGATACTAGCAATTATAACGGCCACATTACTGGCTCTAATAATTGGCTTAATAATGGTACCAATTATTGGACAGCATCACGTGTTAATACATCAAACAATCAGTTCTTCTATATATCAAGCAGTGGCAATTTAGCAATTGGCAATGTTGCGGAAACTTATCAAATCCGTCCGGTATTTTCTCTCGTTAGTACTGTTAGATTTGTCGGAGGAACTGGTTCGTCTACTGATCCATATAGAATTGAGGGATAAACATGTTAAATAAAAAAGGAACTACTTTAGCTGAAGTAATTATAAGTATTGCATTAATATCAGTCGTTTTAGTATTCATGGTACGTTTACTTATCGATTTAAATAATTTAGAAACAAATAGTACGTATGCTAAAGGAAATCAAGTTAATAGAGCTGAAATACTTCGCGTAATAGGTAATGATTTAAACAACAAGGTTCTAACTAATATTACAGACAATAGCAACACTAGCACTTTAAATATAACATTCGGATTTTCTGATGGCAAATCATCTACAATCAGTGCCACCAGTGATACTCTTACTTATACCAATTCTGATAACGAATTAAGACGTTGGACAATTGAAGATGGCTATATTTATGTAAATCAAGCAGATGTTTATTATAGCACTGATAATAAACTCGAGGATAATAAAATTTATACTCTTACTATAGATATTGAAATACATACTATCAATGAAGAAAATGATATATTTAATAATAATACTTTAGATGATATTATTATTAGTTATCTTGGTGAAGTAAACGATTTTACAACTCCAGTTACTTGTCTAGGTAATGATTGTTAAAAAAACAGCTATTAAAGTTTGATAAATCCGACCTATAAAAAAATACTTATATTTTAAGTCTGTTTCATCCAAAATACATTTTACTTGTGTATGAACTGATAATCCGCCGAAAGATAAAAATATGATTGCTAATATTTCTTTAGCAAATAAATCTCGACCAATTAAAGCATTTAACCCTTGGGTCATTTCTAAAAGCCCGCGTAGAAAAATATTTAATTGTAATATATCACTAATTACTAAATAAAAAGTTATGGCCCCCAAAACCATGGTAGTAGTTGTCATAGCTTTTTTTATTGAACCAGCAATATCAAACTTAGTATTATTAGTTACCGTTGGTGTATATAAAATCTTCTTTTTAAAAATAAGATAGATAATTATATTACTTAAATAATGAATAATCATTAGTTTAATAGTTACATTAAATGAATTAAATATACTATTTAACATTGTATATAAAAATAGGGGATTAGCAAAGTATGTAAACATAAGTGTTATATTAGCATTATTTTTACTTATTTTTCCTTGTTTATATAAATTACTTATTATAACTGCAGAAGTGGGACTGCCACTTAATAAAGACATTACTAGTACATAAATACTTGTATTTTTAAAAACTCTTTCAAAATCTAAATTAATTAATGTATCATTAATAATAATCATGATAAATAAATAGGGAAAAACTTTATATAGCCAAAGTTCTACAGCATTAATACTACTTGATAAAACAATCGAATAATTCTTAAAAATTAAAAAAATTAGTATAAGAATTGTCAAATAGATTAAATTTCTTTTCATAACAATCCCCTTTTTTGCTATAATTAATTAGGTGATCTAATTGTTTAATAAATTATATTCAAATGTTAAAAATTTTATTGTTGAAAATTATAAATTCTTGATTATTTGGGGAATAATTATTTTTCTATTTTTTTATGAATTCCCTTATGTAATATATACTCCAGGTGGGATAGTTAATTTGGAGGATAGAATTGAGGTAGAAAACTCTAGAGATACTGAAGGATCTTTAAATATGAGTTATGTTTCTTTGGTTAAAGGAACATTACCAATGATTTTGCTTTCTTATATTATTCCCAACTGGGATCTTGTAAAAAGTAGTGAGATAACTACTCCGGATGAATCTGTTGATGAATTATTAGAACTTGAAAAATTGTATATGCAATTGATAATGCAACTATTTTAGCCTATGAAAAGGCTGGGAAAGAACTAAATATTACTAGAGAAGTAAATAACATTGTTTATATATCTGATGATGCCGATACCGATTTGGAAATTTATGACGAACTTTTAACGGCGGATGGTATAGAGGTTAATGATGTTGCAGAGTTGCGAGAAATTGTAAATAGTAAAAATGAAGGTGATACAATTACTTTTTTAGTCAACCGTAATGGTAAAGAAAAAGAATGTAGTGCCAAAATATATAATACAGAAGATGGCTTAAAAGTTGGAGTTTCTTTCTTAACGACTTATGAATATGAAACTAATCAAGAAATTTCTGTTGCTACTAAAGCTAGTGAATCAGGTTCTAGCGGAGGACTCATGTTAACTTTAGCAATTTATAATGCCATTACTGATGAAGATATTACAAAAGGTCGAACTGTCGTTGGCACCGGAACTATTTCTTTAGATGGAACTGTCGGAGCAATCGATGGTGTAAAATACAAGATTTTGGGAGCGGTTAAAAGTGATGCCGAAATATTTTTATGCCCAATGGAAAATTATGAAGAAGCTTTAAGCGTTAAGGATGAATTTGATTTAGATATAGAAATCCATGGGGTTGCAACGTTTGATGAAGCCTTAGAATATTTGAAAAAATAAAATAAAAAAAGGAAATAGAGATATTTTGGGGTATATAATTATAAAAGGTATGTTTAGGCATATCTTTTTTTGTTGCCAAAATAAAGAAAGGAGGTAAATAACTTTTGGCAAATTAGAAAGTCAAAATGCAAGAGGGAGGTATGGTATGAAAATTTTTGACAATAAAACAATCGTTATAAGCATTTTAAGTTTTTTAACTATAATTATAATAGCTTTGAGTATTTATATGGTTTACATATTAAATAATGAAGAAGAATGCTTTTGCGAGCCTTTAGAAGATCTAGTTGCTGTAGATGAAAAGGTAGAAGAAGAACAACTAGAAAATATTTTTCACATTGAGATTAAAGGGGCAGTAGAAAATCCCGGAGTATATGAACTATCAGATGGTAGCATTATAAATGATGCAATTTTAATGGCTGGGGGATTTAAAGAAGATGCCTACACCAATAACATAAATTTGAGCAAAAAGGTAACAGATGAACTGGTAATTTATGTTTTTACAAATTCTGAGTATAAGAAAAACAAAACTTCACAAACTAAGACTAATACTAATAACAGTTATGATATTAGTGAAGATATAAATAATAATGTAAGCATTATTACCAGCGGAGGCACTTCGAGTGATAACTCTTCAAATAATCTAGTAAATATCAATTTAGCGACAATTGAAGAATTAATAACTTTACCAGGTATTGGAGAAAGCAAAGCAACTAACATAATAAATTATCGTGACAATAACGGTTTATTTAAAAGTATTGAAGACTTAAAAAATGTAAATGGAATTGGTGATACAACATTTGAGAAACTTAAAGCTTATATTACGGTGTAATATTCTTTTTATTATCCTGTTAATATTTTCTTTATTATATATTTTTCTTTTTACCGTTATAATAAAATATGAATCAAAGTATGATGGCGCTGAAACAAGTATAACTGGTAAAATTAAAGAATATAGTATCAACGGTAGTAAGTTGCAAATGACTATAGCTGCCAAAGAAGATATTATCACTACTTATTATATTAAAAGCAAAGAAGAAAAAGAAACTCTACTAAAAAGGGTAGGTATAGGTAAAACAATCAGTTTGTCTGGCACTCTAGAGTTACCTTTAAACAATACCATTCCCAATAATTTTAATTATCGTAAGTATTTATATAACCAAAAAATCTTTTACTTATTTAGTGCTAATTCTTATAAAATACAAGATGATAATAACCTCATTGATAAAATAAAAGATTATCTTTATAAAAGAGCTTATAATTTAGAGAATGGTAATTATCTTTTAGTTCTAGTTTTAGGGGATAAATCATTAATAAGCAGTGATATTTATAATAACTATCAAACCAATGGCACTAGTCATTTGCTAGCCATCTCCGGTTCTCACATCGCCGTTTTACTAACGGTATTTTCTTTTCTTCTGCGTCGTTTTAAAGAAACACCCAAATTAATAATTTTAAGTGCCATTTTGTTGTTTTTTGCCTTCATCACCAATTTTCAAGCAGCAGTAATGCGAGCTATAGTCTTCTTCATTCTAAATAGTATTAATAAAATCAGAAAACTAAATTATTCTAATCTCCAGATTCTTTTTATTACAGCATTCATTTTAATTTTATTTAATCCCTTTATAATCTACGACTTAGGTTTCATTTATTCTTTTATTATCTGCGGCGGAATTATTTATTATAGCGACAAAATAACTGGCAATTATTTGGTGAAAATGTTTAAGTTAAGTTTCATTTCATTCCTTTTTAGTTTACCAATTAGTGCCTGTATCAACTACGAGGTAAATATTACATCTATTTTAATTAATATGATATTTGTCCCATGGATATCCGTGATTGTTTTTCCGTTATCCATAATTACTTTTATATTTCCATTTCTAAATTCTTTATTTAGTATTACTTTAACTATCACTGACTTCCTTAACAATTTATTTGTTAAATTCAGTTTATTTATTAATATTCCTAAAACCAGTATTATTTTAATTATTATTTTATTCGTATTTATCATTCTATTAAAAAATAATAAAAAGTACCTTTTAGGTATAATTGCAACACTATTTATTATTAAATTTATCCCTAAATTAGACGGCCATTATTACATTTATTATCTAGATATTGGGCAAGGCGATAGCACTACTCTAGTTTCTCCATATCAAAAAGAAGTTATAATGATTGATACCGGAGGAAAAATAACTTATGAAACTGAGGACTGGCAAAAAAGTAATAAGACTTACAATTTAAGTGATAACACCATTAAGTTTTTAAAAAGTTTAGGTATAAGCCAAATAGATAAATTAATTCTCACTCATGGTGATATGGATCATGTCGGTGAAGCAATAAATATAATAGATAACATTAAAGTAAACACGGTAATTTTCAATAAAGGTTCCTTAAATGATTTAGAATTAAATATTACTAATACTTTAAAAAAACAAAATATTAATTATTATCAAAATATAAAAGAATTAGATTTTTACAATAATAAATTATATTCTTTAAATCATGAATTATATGATAATGAAAATGATAACTCCATTGTTTTATATACAAGTATTAATGGCTTAAAACTTTTGTTTATGGGAGATGCTGGAGTAGATGTCGAAGCTAGTTTAATAGACATCTATAATATTTCTAATATCGATATTTTAAAAGTGGGACATCATGGAAGTAATACCAGTACATCATTAGAATTTATTAATTATATTAACCCTAAATATTCTATTATATCTGTAGGAAGAAATAATAGGTACAATCATCCTAAAGATGAGGTATTAGATATTTTAAAATATACAAATATTTATAGAACTGATAAAGATGGTAGTGTAGTTTTTAAAATCAAAAATAATAAATTTAGCATAGAAACATATGTCCCATAGAAAGGAGATTTATGAATTATTATAAAGAAATAAAAAACGAATTAATAAACAATGAAATAACGAAAAGAGTAAAGGATTATAGTAAGAATAGACTTAACTACTTATTATAATGTTGGTAAATTACTTAGTGAAGCCGGTAAACATTATGGTGAAGGTATTATTAAAGAATATTCAAAAAAGTTAATTAATGAGATTAGTAAAAAATATAATGAAAGAACATTAAGAAGAATGCGTCAATTTTATTATGTTTTTAGTAAAGAAAATTGGTCGACACTGTCGACCAATTTGTCTTGGAGTCATTATAGTGAGTTATTATCTATAGATAATATTGCTAAAATAAATTATTATATAAAAATAAGTATTGAACAAAAATTATCAGTTAGGCAACTTCGGAAAAAAATTAAAAACAGAGAATATGAACGATTAGATGAGACTGCTAGAGAAAAATTGATTACTAAAGAAGATACCTCATTGGTTGATCTTATAAAAAATCCTATTCTTATAAAAAATTCCATTAATAAAGAAATAATTTCTGAAAAATTATTACAACAACTGATATTAGAAGACATACCATCATTCTTACAAGAATTAGGTAATGGCTTTTCGTTTATAAAAAATGAATACAAAATAAAAATAGGTAATAGTTATAATTACATCGATTTATTGCTATATACCTATATATTTAATTGTTTTGTAGTTGTAGAACTAAAAGTAACCGAGTTAAAAAAAGAGTATATTGGTCAAATTGAAGTATATATGAATTACATAGATAAGAACTTAAGAAAATTAACGCAAGATAAAACGATTGGAATAATTATATGTAAAAAAGATAATAAATTTATAATGGAGTATTGTAGTGATAAAAGAATCTTAGCAAAAGAATATCAGATTATTTAAGAAAGCGACTTAGCAACCTATTATAATATTCTAATAGATTAACGTTAAATAATGTAGACAGTGTTCACACAATTGCCTTGGTCACACATAAAAATTAGTTACCTACACAATAATTAATATAACCCATAAAATATAATACATTATATAATGTTTTGATAGATGGAGAAGAGATTCTCTTTTCTTCTGTAAAAAATTATAGTAAAATAAATGTATCGAGGTAGTAAATATGAATATCTATTTAATAAGCAATGAAAGTTTTAGATTAATAAATGATGAAATAAAAAAAATAGTTAAAGAAAATACTTATGAAATATTTAATTTAAATAAATGTAGTATTAAAGAAGTAATCGAAGAAGCTAACTATTTTTCCCTAGATAATAATATTAAATATTTAATTGTTTCTAATGCTGATATATTTGGAAGTGATAAAATAGATGATGCTACGACAGATTTAGTGTTAAAATATATAGATAATCCTAACCCAAATACAGTATTAATATTTGCTACTCAAAAACCAATCGATACTCGAAAAAAAATAGTTAAAGAATTAAAAAACAAATATAAAGTGATAAATAAAGCCAAACTTGATCGAAAAGCCTTAAATGATTTTCTAACTAATTATGTTAAAGAAAATGAATTTGATATAGATTATCAAACTGTTAGTTATATTATCAATAATTCTTATGGAAATTTAGATATTATGCTAAATAAATTAGATAAAATAATGCTTTATTATAATTTCCCTTGTCGCATAAAATATGCGGATGTTGAAAAAATTGTGGGAGTTGAACTTGATAGCAATAATTTCCATTTCGTTAGTGCTGTAATTGACAAAAAACTAGAAGATGCTTTAAGAATACTCAACAGTTTAAAAATATATAAAGTTGATAGCACAGTTTTAGTATCATTACTAGCTAGAGAATATCGGCTTATGTATTATGTAAAAAAAATGTATCAATCTAGAATACCTTTATCAGAAATTTGTAGTAATTTAAGTTTAGTTGATTGGCAAGTAAATAAATTATATAACAACGGCTTACATTATAGTGAAAGTGAACTACTTAAAAATTTAGTAGATTTATGCGCTATTGATATGAATATTAAAAAAGGCATATGGGATAAGGATATTGCCTTATACGGATTTTTATTAGATGCTTGCAGTTAAAAAGGAACTATTTTGTTAGTTCCTTTACTTTTTCCGTATTTTTAAAATTTAACTTAGCATACTTTTTTAATATGTCAAACCCATGTTCTAAGACTAACTTTTTAGCGGCTTCATCTGCAGCAACTCCCGCACCTTTTGGAATAATCATTCCTAAATCATTATTTATATCATTCATTGATTTTAAAAAGATATATCTACTTATAATTGAAGCACAAGCAACACTTAAACATTGATCTTCTGCTTTAGGAGTAAATGTAATATTGATAACTTTATCTTTTACATCACTTAAATATTCATAATATTTAGTTGGAGGTGTAAATTGATCAACGACAATTTTATCGAAAGGTAAGTTTTTATTTACCATATTAAGTAAAACTTTATTATGTAATATAGCTTTAATTTTATTCATATTAATTTGGTTGTTATGTACTTTGTTATAATCTTCATTACTTAAAATATAAGTAGAATAGGGGATACGTTCCATAATTTTTGGGGCAATTTTTTTGATTGTTTCATCAGTTATCTTTTTAGAATCAGTTACTTTTAGTTCATCTAAAAATGCTATGTCACTAGTTTGGACAAAAGCGGCTGTAACAACAATTGGTCCAAAATAATCTCCAGTTCCAACTTCATCAGAACCAATGGTATTATATTTATCAAATTTTCTCGTTATAGGAGCACTATTTTTTTTATCATTTGCTTTTTCTTTCCCAGTTTTAATATCGATAATTCGGTTATTTAACTTTTTTTCCAAATCAATCCAAATATTTGCATCAATATCTGCACTAATTCCTTGAAACATAGCTTTTCCCGATTCATAAAGAGTAATTATTGTATCTGCTTCCATAGCTTGAAAGATTGCATATGGAGGAGTTTTATCTCTTCTTAAATCTTCATAATATTTAATCATTTTTTCTTTGACATTGTCACTTACTTTAAAAACTATTGTCATATATACCTCTCTTTACATACAATTTTATCATATTTGACTTTATTTTTCATCATAATTATAATATAATTAAAATAAGGAGAAGAAAGATGAATATAATTGATGTTGTAAGTATTTTAATAATTTTACTATTTGGGGTAATTGGTCTTAAAAAAGGTGTTATCAAAAGCTTAGTTCAATTGGTAGGAACCTGTGCTGTTTTGGTATTAGCTTTTGTTTTCAAAGATTACTTAGCTAACTTTTTGATGGAACATTTGCCATTTTTCAACTTTGGAGGAGTATTTGATGGTATTTCATCTATTAATATTTTAATATATGAACTTATTTCCTTTGTAGTAATTTACATATTACTATACTGTGTTCTAAGTATTATAATTAATCTCGCAGGTCTTGTTGAAAAATTATTGGAATTGACAGTAATATTAGCCATTCCATCAAAAATATTGGGAGGTATTGTTGGTTTAATTGAAGGTGTAATTATGGCTTTCATGGTAACTTTTATTTTATTTCATATTCCTGCAACCGAAGGCATGGTAGCTGATTCAAAATTTTCTATAATATTGTTAGAAAGAACTCCAATTATTGGCTCATTAGCAGCTTCAACAACTCAAGCTTTAGAAAGAATAGATGAATTACTAGATGAAATAGATGAAAACTCTAATCGCGAAGATGTTAATTTCCAAGTATTGCATACATTAGTTTATTATAATATAATATCAAAAGAAGACGCCCAAAAATTAATTGATGATGGAAAAATAGTATTTTCAAATACTGTAGTAATTTAAGGAGGTTTGGTTATGGTACGTCATTTAGAAAACAGCAAAGACTTTTCTAATATTATTAATGAAAAAGATGTTTTAGTGGACTTTTATGCTGATTGGTGTGGCCCATGTAGAATGCTAGCTCCAATTCTTGAACAAATAGATTCCATTGATGTTTTAAAAATTAATGTCGATGAATTCCCGGATTTGGCTGCTAAGTTTGGCGTCATGAGCATTCCAACATTGATTCTTTTCCGAGATGGTAAAGAAGCTAAAAAAGAAATTGGCTTTCGCAATTTAGATGATATTAAAAAAATGATCGCTTGATCATTTTTTTAATGCTGATACACCTGCATTATTATAAGCTCTAGTAAGAGGACCGGCACCTAATTTAATTCCTCCGAAATATCTTACCACGACAATCATGACATTATTAAGGTTATTCTTTTCTAAAATGTTATAAAGAGGTAATCCAGCTGTACCAGATGGTTCTTTATCATCTGACTTTCCAGCAGTATTTCCATATTTATAAGCATGGACAATATGCCTTGCTTTTTTATGTTCTTTTCGTAAGTTCTCTAATATTTTTTTGACATCACTTATATCATCTAAATGATAATAATAAGAAATAAATTTTGATTTTTTTACTTCAATAGTTGCTGAATTTATTAAATTCATGTTATCACCAGCAATATTATATCGTAAAAAGCATCAATTTTGTAGTATAATAGTTAAAGGTGGGAAATAATGCTTAGAGAAAAATTAAAAACAATACCGCATTTGCCGGGCTCATACCAAATGCGTAATATCAATAATACAATTATTTATGTTGGTAAAGCTAAAGACCTCTATAAGCGGGTCAACAGTTATTTTAAAGGAACTGTAACAGGAAAAACCGCTAAAATGGTTAGTGAAGTAGTAGACTTTACTTATATTACTACATCGACAGAACAAGAAGCATTTATTTTAGAAATAAACTTAATAAAAGAATACAATCCTAAATATAATATTTTATTAAAAGATGACAAAAGCTATCCTTATATAGAATATATTAGCAAGCCATACCCAAGACTTAAAGTATCTAGGTATTTAAATATAAAAAAAAGAGATAAAAAAATGTTATTTGGCCCATATCCTAATGCATATGCTGCTAGAAAAATAGTAGGTCTGATAAATCGTCTTTATCCATTAAAAAAATGTGAAGGAATGCCTAAAAAAGTGTGCCTTTATTATCATATTGGAGAATGTTTAGGTTTTTGTGAAAAAAATGTTGACCAAGAAAAATTAGCAACGATGGAAAAAGAAATTCTCGATTTTTTAAAAGGAAATGACAAAATCCTAATAGATAAAATAATGGAAAAAATAAGAATCTTTAGTGACAACCTTAACTTTGAAGCGGCACTTGAAATGAAAAAAGAATTGCAGTATATCGAAGTAATTTTAGATAAACAAAAAGTTGAACTTCACGACTATGTTAATCGTGATTCTATAGCTTTTTACTTTGATGAGGGAATAATTTCTGTTCAAATTCTATTTATCCGCAATGGCAAAATTGTCGGAGGAAATAATGATAAATTTTATTTAATAAGTGATGTCTACGATGAAGTAAACTCTTATATCCTAAATTTTTACTCTCGTCATGAAATTCCTAAAGAAATTTTATTAGATGACGGCCTAAATGCTGAAGTAATAAGCAACATACTAGAAACTAAGGCAATAATCCCACAAAAGGGTAACAAAAAGAATTTGATTGATATGGCTAAAGCCAATGCTAAAATTAGTTTAGAGCAAGAAGTAACAATCATTAGAAACGATGAATCTCGCACTATTGGAGCCAATGATTCTTTAAAAGAATTACTTTCTTTACCAGTATTAGATCGTATTGATGCGTTTGATAATTCTAATCTATTTGGTTCTTATTCTGTTAGCGGAATGATTGTATTTAAAGCAGGTAAACCATGCCGTAAAGAATATCGCAAATATAAAGTAAGCGTTGATAAAAACGACGACTATAATACTATGAAAGAAGTAATTTATCGTAGATACTACCGTGCAATGGTAGACAATACCGAAATGCCTGATTTGATCATCGTTGATGGGGGAGAAAATCAAATTAGAGCATGTAAAGAAATTTTAAATGCCTTACATTTAAATATAAAAGTAGTAGGTCTAAAAAAAGATAATCACCATCGTACTAATGAGTTAATCGACGGCGATACCTTAGAAGTCATAAATATACCACGTGATAGTGACATATTTCATTATCTTACTAGAATTCAAGATGAAGTTCATAGATTTACTATTACTTATCATAAACAACTTCGCGATAAAGGAAGTATTGCCAGTGTTCTAGACAATGTTGATGGCATTGGTAAAATAAGAAAAAAAGAATTAATAAAAAAATATGGTAGTATTAAAAAAATGGCTGAAGCATCCGTTGAAGAGTTAAGTGAAATAATTCCTGTATCGGTTGCTAAAGATTTACATAAATATTTACGTGAAAGGAACGAAGCTATATAGTAATGAAATTAATTAGTTTAAAGAAAAATCTCAATATTAAAATTAATAAAGATATCATTTACTATTTAAATCCTGACTTTGTTTATTTACCAGGCAGTAATATTCAAGTCTCTCAAGATGAACAAGTTTTAAAAGGGGAAAAAGTTTGCTCAAACTATGCATCCCCTATATCTGGAATTGCATTTGGTATAAAAAAATGTCTATTTAATAAAAAAGTTCAAAATAGTTTGGTAATTGAAAATGATTTTCGAGAATTAGAAGATAGCAAAGAGCACCATTATAATAAAATTACTATCAAAAACATTTTAAAGTGTCTCGAAGAAAATAAGGATAAAGATTTGCTAGCAAAATTTAAAAGTCAAACAACTTTTTCTAATATTGTAATTACAACTATTGATGATGAACCATATGTATATAACAATATTTTTATTTTAAAGGAAAATATTGCTGAATTATTAGAGCTAATTGATGAACTTGGAGTAATTTACAAAAGCAATCATAATTATTTGGTTGTAAAAAATATTGATACAGCCATTATAACTGATTGCCTAAATGCAATTGGGACATATCCTAGTATTAATCTTACTTTAGTAAATGATGAATACTTATTAGGGAATCCTGAATTTATATTAGAAAAACTTCAAATTAAAGATAAAACATTATATTTAACAACTTCCGAGTTATTAAAATTAAATAATTATTTAAAAGGAAAAGATACATCGACAATACTTTTGACAATTTCTGGAGATGCCATCAAAGAAAGTAAAATTCTACGTATCAAAAAATATACACTTTTAAAAGATATATTGAGCAAATATTTTACTATTACAGTTTCCAAATATAAAGTAATAGCCAACGGTTTAATGCAAGGCTTTGAAATTACTGATGAATTTAATTTTGTCATAGATGAAAGCATATCATCAATTAATATCATGGCTTCTGTAGATATACCTAAATCTAATTGCATTAACTGTGGTAAATGTATTGAAATTTGTCCTAAAGGAGTAAACCCTTTAACAAAAAAGAATATTAACAAATGTATTAATTGTGGCCTTTGTTCTTATATATGCCCAGGATACGTCAATTTAAAAGCTAAATTGCAAGGTGATAAAGATGTCTAAAAATCGTGTGTTTTTTCATAATAAAGTTAATATTAAAAATATAGTTATAAGCTATTTACTTTGTTTAATACCATTAATTCTTTATGGTATTTATAAAAACGGAATCTTATTATATACAAGAGATTTAATATCTTTTCTATCTATTTTTAAAATAATTTATCTTTTAATAATTAGTTTATTAATCTATATACTAGTGGATATATTGATATTTAAAAAGAAAGAAATTTGGACATTAGATTTATTATTTTTAATGATTATTCCCTTATTTATGCCTCAAAATATTAGTTTATTTGTCTATGGAATCTCTTTGTTTATTAGCTTTCTTATATCTAATGTTTTAGAACGTAAAATAAAATTTAATAAAATGGCATTTTGTAAATTGTTTATTATATTAGTTTTAGTAGTAATAAATAATTATACATACTTAAATCCTGCTGAAAATCTAAATATTTATTCTCTAAATTATTGGGACTTATTATGGGGTAGAAATATTGGAGGGATTGCATCAACTAATATAATATTAGGAATTATAATTCTAATTTTATTTAGTGTATTAAATAATTATAAAAAAATCATTGCTATTTGTAGCATTAGTGCTTTTATAATAATATCTTTATTAGTCAGTGGTTTTGATATTAATTCTCTTTTATCAAGTAGTGCTATACTAGGTTTAATATTATTAAATGTCGATTCCATAAGTACTCCCCATAGTAGGCTTGGTATGATTATCTATGGAATAGCATGTGGTATTCTTACTGCCATACTTACTTATTTTTTAAATGCATTTGAAGGAGTATTTATAAGTGTACTATTTTTAAGTTTTTTTACACCAATACTTGATAAAATCGTCGAAAAATGATAAAATAATGACGATTTTTACAAAATGTGTAGAAAAGTGGCATTTTAAGCATTTGGTACTAGCGATTGTTGAGGGGAAGATATGGCATATATTAAAGATGAAGAGATTAATGCTATTCGTGAACGAGCAGATATCGTCGATATTATTTCTGATTATTTATCTTTAAAACAACGAGGCAAAAACTTTTTAGCGGTTTGTCCTTTTCATGATGACCATTCGCCAAGCTTAGTTGTATCAAGAGAACGACAGATGTTTAACTGTTTTACTTGTAGAACCGGCGGAAATGTTTTTACTTTTGTTATGAAGTATGAAAATGTTGGTTTTGTTGAAGCAGTAAAAATAATTGCTGATAAAGTCGGTTATAATTTAAATATTAGCGATTACCAAGATTTTTCTTCTGTTAACAAAGAAGACTATGACATAATGGAATTTACTAAAAAATACTATTTAAATAATCTTTTTACAGAACAAGGCATAAAAGCCAGAAAATATTTACAAGACCGGGGAATAGATGAATCTATAATAAAAGAATTTAACATCGGTTTAGCACTTAGTAATAAAGATACATTATATAAACTTTTAAATGGAAAAAAATACAATGCTGATAAGATTGCCGATTTAGGATTGATTAATAAAGTCGGTTTAGATATTTATGATGTATTTACTAATCGTATAATGATACCTATTGAGGACTTAAAAGGACAGGTTGTGGGCTTTACTGGACGTATTTATAATAATGAAACTGATACTGCCAAATACATGAATACTAGAGAAACTGATATATTCAAAAAAGGACATATTTTGTTTAATTACCATAATGCCCGAAATTCTATTCGTGAAGAAAAGTGTATAATTGTTGTCGAAGGCAACATGGATGCTATCAAAGTAAGTGCTAGTGGTATTAAAAATGTTGTTGCTCTAATGGGAGTAGCCATGTCTAAAGAGCAGATAGATGTATTAAAAAAACTTAAAGTCCCAGTAATTTTAATGCTTGATAATGACCAAGCGGGACTTGATGCAACAGTTAAAAATGGTGAAATGCTCCTGCATAGTGGAGTAGATACGAGAGTAGTACGCTTAACTGATGCCAAAGACCCTGATGAATACATCAGATTAAAAGGTGTTGATGCTTTAAAAGATAATATCAAACACGCTCTAAAATATATTGATTTTAAACTAGAATATTTAAAAAATAATAAAAATTTAAATAATATGGAAGATCTAATTATTTATGTTCAAGAAGTAATTTCTAGTTTAAATAACACAGATGACTTGACAAAAGAGCTAGTTATATCTAAAATAAGCAAGGATTATGAAATTGATGCCGAGATACTTAGACAAAAATTAAAAAATACTCCGGATGAAACAAAAAAAGTAGAAAAAACGGAAGCTAAGGCAGCTAATAAGCCTAAATTGAGTAAGTATCAAATTGCAGTAAGTAAGATTTTATTTTCGATGATGTGTGACCCAACATACATAACAGTATATAAAAATCGCTTGGGATATTTTAAAGAAAAAAAAGAAAGAATGCTTGCTAGTGAAATAGTTTATTATAATACTGTTCATAATAATATTAATATTGCTGATTTTATAACATTTATAATGTCTCAAGAAGAGTTATATAGTTATGTAAATGAAATTATTAGTGAAAATAATAATACTGTGGTTTCTCTTGAAGAGTTCAATAGTTGTGTAGATGTAGTTTTAAATATTCTAAAAAAAGATGAAATAAAGGAATTAAAAGAGAAAATCAAACATGAGTTGGATGTCAATAAACAAGTCGAGTTAATAACAAGGCTTACAGAATTAAAAAAGGAAGTGTGAAATATGAACGAAATTAAGACATTAGAAGAAAGAGAAAATAATTTAATAGTTAAAGGTAAAGAAAAAGGGTTTATTACATATGAAGAATTAGCAGAAGAATTAAAAGGATTAGAAATTGATTCTGATGCCCTTGATAATCTTTATAATAAGCTAGTAGAAAATAAGATTGAAGTAGTAGCAGAAGCTGACGTTGATACTAGTAATGGTAGTGTTAGAATAAAACCAAAAGAAGAAGCAGAAGAAATCATCTTAAATGATGAAGATATTACCAAGGATATTAATATCAATGATCCAGTTAGAATGTACTTAAAAGAAATTGGACGTATCTCGCTACTTTCTAGCACTGAAGAAATGGAAATTTCTCAAA
>ERZ1643251.2776-NODE-2776-length-17227-cov-139.243361_pt1 | contig 17227 bp, 44 predicted proteins | sample MGYA00579261_ERZ1643251 | MGnify/ENA primary metagenome ERZ1643251 (study PRJEB29033, sample SAMEA4952267) | chicken gut metagenome | biome: Broiler Chicken; feature: Gastrointestinal Tract; material: Caecum | place: Ireland | collected 2018 | study: Broiler...
TGCAAAAAAATGTAAAAAACGCTGTAAAAGATATGAATAAAAACAAAGACACATTATTAAAAGGAATTGATTATAAAATACTAGATGAATGGTGTAGAATACTAAAAAAAATAAATGTATATATATGGTGTTCAAAAAGTCAAATATATGATTTGATGAAGTATTTTATAGAAAACAAAAAATGCAATTTTAATATTTTATGTTGGTGCAAAGATAATCCTGTACCATTTGGTAGTAGTCCGTTTTTAAGCGATATTGAATATTGTTTAGCCTTTTATGAAAGTGGAATAAAATTTAATCAAGGTTGTGAAAACAAACACAAGTATTATATATCACATATAAATCAAAGTGATAAAAAACTGTATAATCATCCGACTATAAAACCAATAGAATTTGTAAAAAAGCATATATTAAATTCTACAAAACCAAATGACATAGTATTAGATTGCTTTTGTGGAAGTGGTACAACTTGTGTAGCTTGTAAAGAAACAGGAAGAAGATACATAGGTATGGAAATAAACAAAGAATATTATGAAATAGCTAAAAAAAGAATAAATGGAATAAACGCAAATGGGCAAATAAGCATATTTACAGACATAGATAAAATAGAAAGCAACCAAAATAAATGATAATATTAAGAAATAAATCTAATAATAAGTACCATAACAAGAAAAAAACAATAAATGGAATAACTTTTGATTCTAAATTAGAAGCTAAAAGATATACAGAACTTTTATATATGCAAAAAGCCAATTTGATAAAAGACCTAGAATTACAGCCTAAATTTGAATTACAGCCATCTTTTAAGAAAAACAATAAAACGTATAGGAAAATAGAATACGTGGCAGATTTCAAGTATTACGACGTAAAAAAAGGCATTGTAGTAGTAGAAGATACAAAAAGCCCTATAACAAAAACTCAAGTATATATTTTAAAGAAAAAAATGTTTGAATATAAATATCCTGATCTAGAAATAACTGAAATTTATAAATAATTGTTGACATAGTACACAAATTGTATTATAATTAATAACAAGGAAAGGTGATTAAAATGGAAGATAAAGAAAAAAATATTGAAGAAAAAGAAACACAACAAGAAGAACAAGTGGTAAAAGAAAATAGCTTTGAAAAATTAAGCAAAATTAATGTAAATGGACATACAGAAGATAAAAATGGTTTAACATATTTATCTTGGGTATGGGCTTGGAGTGAAATTAAAAAAATATATCCTGATGCTGATTACAAAATATTAAAGTTTGAAAATAATCTACCCTATGTTTACGATGAAAATACTGGGTACATGGTATTTACTGAAATGACTATTGACAACAAGACTTATGAAATGTGGTTACCAGTAATGGATAGTAATAATAAGTCAATGCTTAATAGACCATACAAATATAAAGTTAAAGAATATGAAAACGGAAAGTTTACAGGAAACTATATTGAAAGAGAAGTATTACCTGCGACAATGTTTGACATAAACAAAACAATTATGAGATGTTTAGTTAAAAATATAGCAATGTTTGGTTTAGGAATTTATATTTACGCTGGAGAAGATTTACCTGATGGATATGAAATAAGTATTGAAGAAGCTGAAAAGATAGTTTTAACTTTTGGAAAATATAAAGGATTAACATTAAAAGAAATAAAAGAAAAAGATGAAAGATATTTATATTGGATAATTGATAGTGAAAATGCAAAAGAAAGCTTAAAAAATGCTTGTAGTAAATTAGTAAAACCAGTTGAACAAGAAGATGTTGATTTGTTAGCAGAAATGGAACAACTAATATTAGCAACTGATACTGATAGAGAAAAACTATATGCTAATTATGGAGTTAAATCTAATGCAGAAATGACACAAGAACAGATAAAAAATGCTATTGAAGTATTAAAAAAGAAAATGAATAAGGAGAATAAATAATGATAGAACACGCAAAGTATGAATTAGATTTATTGCTAGAAAAATGTGAAGATGAAGAAGAAAGAAAAATGCAAAAACTTATTAATGATAATGCTTTAGAAATTGTTAAAAAGTTTTGCGAAATGGGACATAGTGGATTTTCAGCAGAATACGAGATAAATATGATTAATAGATTATTAAAACAACAAAATTTAACAAAATTAACTCTTGATGATAATGAATTTGTTGAAATTTCTAATGGAATATTTCAAAACAAAAGAGATTCCAGAATTTTTAAAAGCAAAGATAAGTTTGACGGAAAACCATACAATGTTGATACTATGAAATTATATGATGTGGAAAAAGGAGAATAAAATTATGTATTATAAAATAGAAGAAGAACTGTATAACAGAATAAAAGAAATCACAGGATCAGATTATAATAAATATGGTGATTTTATAGATGCAGAAGAAATTACTAATATTTTAAAAGATTTAATATGTGAAATAGAATGTTTAAAGGAAGGAGAATAAAAATGAATAAAGAAGAATTAATTAACTTTATAAATAGTATAGAATTTGAATTAGTAACAAATTTAGAACTTACATATTGTAAAAAAATGCCTAAAAGTTCACCATACGATACTGAAGAAGACAGATATAATATGGAAAGAAAAACAATAACATTTAATAAAGATTTTGAAAATTTATTAAATGAAAGGACAAACTGGATAGATAGAAGAATAGATGACTTATATACTGGAATTAAAAACTTAGAAGAAAGGATTGACAAATAAATGCAAAGGTTTATAGGAATAGGCAATATTACTAGAAATTTAGAATTAAAATACACAACTACAAATAAAGCTATAATTGAAACAAATATAGCTATAAAACGTGGTTTTACTGATGAAACAGACTTTATAAATATTCAAGTATGGGGTAAGCAAGCAGAAAATCTAGCTAAATATTGTGGTAAAGGTAGCAAAATAGCTATTGATGGTGAATTAAGAATAGACAGTTTTGATGGAAGAGATGGAAAAAAAGTTTATAAAACATATATTTTAGTAGGAAGTGTTGAGTTTTTAGATACAAAAAAGAAAGAAAATAAAGTTGAAGAAAAACAAGAAGTAGTAAATAATACAGATATTTTTCAAGAATTTGCTAATGAAGTAGAAATTGATCCAATGAGTTTGCCTTTCTAATGGAAAAGAAGTATATAGCAATAATAGAGCTTGTTGATGGCTCTATTTTGAAGTTAGAAAAAGAAGATTTACTAGAGTTAGCAAAATTAGTTGATGAAGTGAAAAACAAAGATACCACTACAATAAAACTACAAAGGGTTAAAAAACAATGATAAAATGCTTATATCAAAGAGTTAGACACAAAAAAAAGCAAATATATTACTATTGTACAAAAAAGCGAGAAAACGTGTCTAAAACGTGTTATATAGGGTGTTTAGATAAAGAGTATAAATCATATAAGCGTATAAATAAGAAAAGCAAACATAAAGAAGAAGTATCAAAAGAAACATATAATAAAGTGTTTTTAAGAGATAAAGGTAAATGCAGATTATGTGGAACAAATAAAGAATTACATTTACATCACATTTTAGGACGTGGAAAAGGAAAAACTGATAATCCTAATAATTGCATTATGTTATGTAATAATTGCCACTTAAATATAGTACATAAAAACAATAAAAAATACAGACCAATATTGTGGGAGATGATAAACAAATGAAAGAAGATTTACTAAAGATAATAAATAATTATGGTATAAACAATCAGTTAAAAAAGCTAAACGAAGAATGCTATGAATTAATTGAAGCAGTAAAAGATTATGAATATCAAAAAGATGCTTGTGAAAATATTGGGTGCAAAGACATAAAATTACATTTAAAAAAATCAAAAGAACATATAGAAGAAGAATTTGCTGATATATGCGTAGTTTTAGAACAATTTAAAGCATATTATAATTTAGATAACGATAAAATAATAGAAATAATGAAGCAAAAAATAGACCGACAATTAGGCAGAATTGAAAAAGAAAAAAATAAATGATATAATTAAGATAGGTGATACTATGGGAACTCAAAAAAGCGTCATTAATTTAATTTGTATTAAAGAGTGTAGTGGTTTTTTGCACTCTTTTTTTGTGGGTGAATTATGAAAGAAATAACAAAAATAATGATAGAAAAATATCAACTAAAAAAGCTAAAATATGACATGATGGGTTATATGTTCAAAAGAACACAAGATTTAAGCTTTCACCATACAATAATAAGCCATAAAGATTGCAAAGAAATGGGACTAGGTGAAGGCTATTGGGAGTGGAACGGAAGTATATTAGTTCAAAAAACGTCGCATGATTTTTTACACGTAGTAGAAAACTATGACTATGATAGGTTTTTAGCCATAACAAGCGAACTAATAGATGAAAACATAAAAGAATATGTAGATAAAGCTAACTTAATAGCAATAAATGACATATTAACTGGATTTGAACGAGAATATTGTGGTAAAAGAACTAAAAAAGGTAATTTATTAATAAAAGAAGAATATACAAGGAGGTTGATTAAGCAATGACATTTACTAACTATTATGATTTTTGTGTAAATGCTGAATATTACAAAAGAAAGTACAAAAATGTAGAAAAAGCCAGAACTACACAACTTGAAAATGCTTATCGAAAGTGTTGGCAAGATTATGTTTACAATCTTAAAATAAGATACATATTTAAAAATCTTATATGGGATTACTTAAATGATAGTATAGATTTAGAACAACTTAAAATTTATTATGAATAAGTTGTTTTTTTATTAAATAAATGTTGACATAGTACACAAAATATGTTAATATTAGAATGTAAGGAGAGATAAAGAAATGAAAAAGAAAAAAGTTTTAAAGAAATGGGTAGAATATACATTGGTATTTATACTTGTTATGAGTATATTGGTTCTATCTTTTGATGCTAATAGTTTGCATTATTTTGTGTTAAGTAAAGTATTAGGCTTAGTTATGGTAGTAGCTATTACTCATGTATTAAGCAAATATACTAACTTTTTTGAGGAGTAAATATGCGAATAATAAGAGATAAAATAGATGAAGAAAGAAGAAAAGCAATTAAATTAAGTAGTTTAGCAATAGATCAAAAATTTGATGATAATTTAAGATTAAGGCAAGAGCAAGATAAGCATTATAAAAAAATGGAATTTTTTAAAAAATTAAATAACGCAATAGAAAAGGAGAAGAAAAATGGGAAAATGTAATGAATGTGGACGAGAATTTGATGAACCAAAAAAAATAACTGCAGAGGCATTTTATGATTGTAGTTTTGATTACAATTGTGGACACTATGTATATATGTGCCCATATTGTGATAGCACTAATTTTGAATATGATGGTTATTTTGATGATGAAGATGAAGAGGAGTTAATGGATTATGAATAATAATTTATAAAGAAATATTATCTAAAATAGAAAAGGAGTAAATATGAGTAGAAAACATTTAGGCATGAAAAGGCCAGAAAGTTATTTGCAGATGAAATATCTGTTGATGAGGTGGAATAAATGACTGAAGAGGAAATGCAAGAGCTAGTTCAAAATGCTCTTCAAAAAACTTTAAAAGAAATAAAAGAAAACCCAAGTAATGTTTTTAATTATCTTGAACTTCAAGAAAAGTATAATGGAGCTTTGAAAGATAAGACAAAATTACAAGGAGAAAATCAAGAATTAAAGAATCAACTAGAAAACTGTTATTGCAATAGAACTGATTGTTCATCAAGAATAAAAGACAGTAAGAAATATGATAGTTTAGTTCAAAAAGTAGAAAAACAACAAAAAGAGTTTATAGAGTGGCTAGAAAGTGAAATAGAACGGATACCTACACTTACAACATTTTTTTATAATCGCGAAGGTCATTATATATCCGAAACGGAAGTAATGCTAAAAGAAGCCAAAAAGGTTTATAAAAAATATAAAGAAATAATAGGAAGTGATAAGTAATGAATAATAAAGCATTAGAGGTAGTAGAAGAATTAGTAAGCATTAATAATAGATTGCTAGAATTATGTATATACGCACTGATTAGAGATACTAGGATATATAATCATAAACTATGTGATTTAATAAAGTTGAAATTTATGAATATTATATTACACAACTTAAATGATGATACTTATACATTAAGAAATAAGCTAATAGAGGCTTGGGAGAGTGATAAGTAATGAATGAAGAATATACTTATGATATTGGAAAATATACAATAGGCGTTGATACAAACGGAGAAGATGGAATTGGTTTGACTGTTGCAATGGTAGAAAATAATGAAATTAAATTTTTAGGCAATTGTTATGGAGATAATGCTAGGTGTATTGATTTATTAATACGAGAAAATCAACAACTAAAATCACAACTGGAACAAAGAGATAATATAATAAGTGCTTCTATAAATAAATACATTAAAGAATATGAACAAAAAATAGATTTTGAAATAGATATGGGTTCTCAAGGAGAATACAAAAAAATTAAATGTTATGAAGAATTCATTAATAAGTTAAATGATTTAAAAAATATATTAGAAAAGAGTGATAAGTAATGAATAAAGAAGTTAGATATTGGAAATGGAAAAGCACAATTATTGATTTTAACGCAATAAGTGATGAACCAATTGATTATGCTGATTATCCAAAGAAAAAAGAATGGGTATTTAGATATTTAGGTATTCCTGATAATGATATTCACGAATGGTATAACGGTGGTTTTTCAAGTGAATATAATAGTGCTTTAAAGTATGCAGAAGAATTAGGATTGATTGAAGATTATATAGATTATGAAGAAATTATATGTGATTTAAAAGAACAATTAAAACAAAAAGAAGATATTATAAATAAAGCAAAAGAATATATAAGTAAACATACTCAACATGATGAAAATGGATATGTTGTTGAATGTTTATATGTTGAAGAAGCAAAAGAGCTTTTAGAAATATTAGATAATAAAGGAGAATAGATAATATGACAAAAAAAACAATAGTATTTGATTTTGATGGTGTTATACATATTGGCTATAATGGTTGGAAAGATGGCAGTATTTATGGCGGGATTGATACTAATTTATTAGACTATATCAAAACATTGATGAAAGACTATTATATAGTAATATCGAGCAATCGACCAGCACAACAAATAGTAGAACACTTAAATATGGTATCCGATTTAAAGTTTGAAGTTTTTAAAAAAGACTTTGATAAAAATATGTACTGGATCAAAGATGATGTTATTGGTGTTACTAATGAAAAGCCAGTAGGAATATTATATGTAGATGATAGAGCTTTTAGGTATACTAATTTACAAGATTTACAAAAATTTATAGAGGAGGTGGAAACATGAAAAAGAAATTAGATGATGTATTAAATAAATTCGAAAAGGAAATTAAAAATGCGGTTAGAAATGATGTAGAAGATGATAGAAATAGATAGAGATTTAAAAGATATAGTGATAAGTGCTGTACGTTATGCTCTTGGCAGACGTACAATGATGCCTAGTGCAACTACTGAATATATTATGACACATTCAAAACTAGTCGACAGTAGAGTAAAACAAGTATTGTTAAGAGATTTAGAGTGGTATTTTCATTTATGGGAAGTTGGTAAACAAATAGACGATAAGTGCGATTATGAAACTTGGTATCATTTTAAGAAATGGTTAGAAAAATTGGAGTTAGAGGATGAAATTTAATAATTTGAAAGAAGTTTTTTGCTATTTAGACACCATTAACGATCCGGAATTTCCAATATATGATGATTGCAAAGAACATTCCTACATAGATATAGAATGGTATCAAGAAATATTAAAAAAAGTATTAGAAGATAAACCAAAAAGAGTTATAGATGTTGGGAGCAATCTGAATCAATATGGCTTCCTATTTGCAAACGAAGGAATAGAGTATATAGGAATAGATTGCTGCATCGGAATAGAATGTCTTGATAAAGGAATTTCTATAATGCAGCCTATCATCACAGATAAAATAAAATTTATACATGCCAATTATGAAGATGTAGCAGACTATTTTAAAGATGATGTAATAATAAGTTGTTTATGTATTGGATATTTGATACCGTATAACAAAGTAAAAGCTAAAAGACTGATAGTTAATGATCTTAAAGATGGAAAACCAACAGCGACTGAAATAAGTAATAAGGAATTAGAAATGATTGAGGTGAAAGATGTTAAAGATTAAAGATAATGTGGATTTAAAACAGTTAGAAAAGTTTGGATTCAAAGAAATAAATTATGTAAATGTAAAAATTTATAAGTATGAAAATGATTTTTGTAATATTATTATTGGAGAAGATAAGATAATACATCTTAATCATTTTACAGTAAATAATACAGCTGGGCTTGATACTATATATAATTTAATTAAAGAAGATTTAGTAGAGAAAGTGAGTGACAAATTATGAATGACTGGGTAGCCATAGAAATTTATCATGAAAGATATACATTTAATACTGACGTAGTATATCACGTTAATAAAACTCTAGAAGAGGTCTGTAATTATCATTGTTTTAATTATTCTGAATTAAAAAAAGAAGATGATAATCGTTACATAGCTGATAGATGTGAACATGATAAGTACGATATAATTGATGATAACATGATTAGATATAGCATTCACGCACTTTTAATAATAGATGCTCAATATTTGTGGGAAAGTGCACTAGCAGACGGAAAAGAATTTGAAATTCCATTCCTTTTTGGGAACACAAACAAAAAATTTGGATTAATTGATTTTAGAAAGTAGGTAGGATTATGAAAATAGAAATAATGGAGTTATTACATAAAATATATAATCTTGATGACATGCCAGGAAAAATAATTTTTGATAATTGTGTATGGCGATACTGTAGCGAATTTCAAGATTATCAAAGTGAAAGAGGTTATCTATTTGGAGATTATATGAGCCATATAAATGAAACTGTAAAATTTTTAAATGCTGAAGTAGAAATTATAGAAGAAGAAAAAGAAATAGAAAAAATAGGTAAAATATATGACGGTTTTACTGATAGCTATTATGATACCTGTTTAGAGACAGCAATTAAAAAAGTTGATGAATTAGTAGATGAAATAAATAAATTAAAAAAAGAAAAAAATATGGAGGATCAATGAAGATAGAACAATTAAAAGAAATATTTGCTTGGCTAGAAAGAGAAATGAATAAGCAAAACCTATTTTATTTTAAATTAACAGATGAAAATCAGATAATGGCATATTACAAGAGTAGCGGAAAACCATTTGCAACGTTTTACATTAATCAGATTATAAAAGCAATAGAAGAAGAAAAAAAATAGGGGGTTGATTATGATAAGTCAGAAACATTTGACGATTATTGAAGCGTGGAATGAAATAAAAAAATTAGAGCATGAGTTAGATGTTTATACAACAAAAAGAAGATATTATAAATAAAGCAAAAGAAGAATTATATATTTAGGGGGAGATATTAAATTCAGAATTTCAAAAAAGAATGTTAGAAATATTAGAAAAGAGTGATAACGAATGAATAACGAGGATAAAATACATATAAATTCTTTTAAATTTTATGATAGAGATGAATTAGAAGAATTAACCAAACAATATTATTTAGAAAATAAACAATTAAAAGAAAAGTTAGATTGTGATTTAAAATGGGCTTTTAAATGTGATGAATTAACTAAAGAAAACCAAAAATTAAAAGAAAAACTAACTGAATTGGAAAAGGAGAGTAGATAATATGAATAATACAGTAATATTAATCGGAAGATTAACAAATGATATTGATTTAAGATATACAAGTAATAATAGACCAGTAATAAATCAATCAATAGCAGTAACAAGAAATCAAAAAAATCAAGAAGGAGTTTATGAAACTGATTTTATAAATTTTCAAGTTTGGGGAAAAATAGCAGAAACTATGAACGATTATTGTAAAAAAGGAGATTTAATAGCAATAAGAGGACAATTAAGAGTTGATAATTACCAAGACAAAGACGGCAACAAAAGAAGTAAAACTTATGTATTAGCAGAAAAAATAACATTTTTGGCAACTAAACAAAAAAAAGAAAAAACTAATACAGAAGTTATGAAAGAAGTCATGAAAGAAAAAGACCCTTTTCAAGATTTTGCTGAAGAAACAGAAGAACAATTTGAATTTCCGTTTTAAACATGAATAAGTGTGTTTATTTAAGATTTAGACATAAACAAGGTAGATTGTATTGCTATTGCATTAAAAAACGTGAGAACGTATCTAAAACGTGTTATATGGGGTGCTTAGAAAAAGAATATAAAAAAAGCACTCCTTTAAAACAAAAAAGTGTTAAACAAAAGAAAATTGAAAGTGAAAGATATTCCATTTTACAAAAAGATAAAAGCAAATGTTATTTTTGCAATAATAAAGCAGTAGATACTCATGAACTAATAAAAGGAGTTAATAGAAAAAAATGTATAAAATGGGGGTTAGTAGTTTATATTTGTAGAGATTGCCACAGAAAAACAGAAGAAGATAGCAAATTTTACAAAGAAACAAGAAAAATAGCACAAGAAGTTTGGCAAAGTTATTATAACAAGACAACAGAAGAATTTATAAAAGAATTTGGCAAAAATTATCTTTAGAAAAGGGGATTTTATGGAAATATATATTGATTATGAATTTGATGGCTGGAATGAGTATATTATGAAAGAAAGATCAAACAAGTTTTGGGCTGCTAAAACCAAGAAAAGAGAAGAAGAAGTTATAAAATTTTTTACATTAGGGAAAAAATGGGAAGGTGGTTATCCTATTAAGATAACCTTTACAAAGTACTTTTCTAATAGGCAAAAGGATCTTGATAATGTTAGATTAAAAGTGGTTTTAGATGGATTAGTTAAATCTGGAGTAATCAGAAACGATAATTTGAATTGCATACAACAAATAGTAATTAAACCAGAATTTACAAAAGAAAAAGAAGGAATTTTAATAGAAATAGAAAAAATGGAGGAAATCAAAAATGGTAATTAAAATTGATTTTAATGGTAGAATTGTTATTCCTAAAAAAATAAGAGATAGATTAGGAATAAAAAAAGACGATATTTTAGAAGTTAAAGTTGATGGTAAAAAAATTATTTTAGAAAAAACAGAAAATAGTTGACAAAAAAGTAATATGATGTTACAATTGGTATGTAATAAAGAAAGAGAGACGAGGAAAAATGAAAAAAGAATACATTAATTTAAGCAATGAGGTATCAGTTGAATTAATTGATAATAAAATTAGTAAAATTTATGACGGTTGTGAATGGTATCAAATTAACGGAAACGAAAGTTCAATTGAAGAATTTGAAGAATTTAATTATACAACTTTAAAATTAAACGATAGTGAAAGAAAAATTATAGATCTATTAATAAAAGAAAACTATGAAAAATTGTAGAAAGTTGGCAACAGGTTAATGAAAATGAAAGTTTATTAGAAGAATTAAGAAAGAGGGATGAAAAAATGAAAAAGAATTTTACAAAAAAGGAAATTAATGGAGTTGTAAAAAATATATTAGAAGATTTAGCTTTTAATGAAGGATTTAAAGTTGATAATATTTATCTATATGAACAAAATGGAAAATTATTATATTTTGTACATCGTAAAGGACAAGGACTATTACAATTTATTTATGATGATATAAAAAATCATAAAGAAATACATACATATAATTGGAAAAATATCACATATTTAATAAATGAATTCAGTAAAAAAGATATTGTTGAACAACTTTATGAAGAATTTAACGAAAGAGATTAATTTATGATAAAAATCAGAAATAGTGAAATTAATAACTGAATTAGAAAAGAGTGATAAGTAATGAATGAAGAAGAAATAAAATTGTTAAATAAAATAGAGGAGCTTCCTAGGGAATTAAATATTGAAATAAGAGGCTTAATTCTTGCTGAAATTTGTTTAAGAAAAGAAAACAAACAATTAAAAGAACAACTACAACAAAAAGAAGATATTATAAATAAAGCAAAAGAATATATAAGTAAACATACTCAACATGATGAAAATGGATATGTTGTTGAATGTTTATATGTTGAAGAAGCAAAAGAGCTTTTAGAAATATTAGATAATAAAGGAGATGAAAAATAATGGGATTGTTATATAGTCATTATGAAGCTAATCCAGTAACAAATAATAGTTTAAAAATTAATGCAGTTAGTGGTACATTGACTAAAACATATAAAGATAGTTATTTTACGAGATTTTCAAAAGATTCTATATGCGAACATTTTTATTTTAGAGAGAAAAAACCATCTCGAATTATTGATAGTGGCTACCATTATAATAGCGAGTATGAGGAATATAACGGCATGTATTATAAGTTAAAGGAAATAGTAATATTACAAGTAATGCTTTGCTCTAATGATGATTTTTTAGTTGAAGCAATAGATAAAGAAAACTATGAGAAAATATTTTTAGATAATAAAGGAGAATAAATATGATAGAAATATCAAGAGACTTAAAAGACATATTAATATGTGCTTTAAGATATGCACTAGGTAGAAGAACATACATAACTTCTTTAGTTGCAAATTATATTATGGAACATAAAGAATTAATAGATGAAAGAATTAAAAATATAATGTTGAAAGATATACTTGAATATGAAAGTAAAAGAAATTATTGGTATGCTGATGATGAATGCGATTATCAAAATTGGCTAAAGTTAAAAAAATGGTTGGAGGAATTAGATAATGAAAATAATAAACAATACTAATCTATCTTATAAAGAGATAGGAGAAATAATAGATGAACTAATAAGTACTTCAAAAGGATATACTAATTACTATGGGAAAATAGAAGTAGCCAAGGTGTTATATAAAGGTGATCCAATAAATATAACAATAAGATATTTAAAAAAATTTGTAGAATGGAGATTTGATTATGAATAAAGAAATAAATGTTTATGAACTATTAGGATTGATAAAGGATGGTAAAGCACCTAGAATAATAAGAATATTTGAAGATTTAATATATGTTTTTGATGAAAAAGAAAATTTTTATTATAATAATGGATCTTCTCTTTATAGAATGTTTTATGATTTAGGAAATGCTTTAGAAGAAAAAGTAGAAATACTAGAAGAAAATGAACCTATAATAGAAAAATTAAATTTAGATAAAGAACCTTTAAAAGGAAGAGAAGTTCCAAGAGCAATAGATTATTTACTAGAAGGCAGAATAAACGAAATTATTGATTATATAAACAGAAAGGAAGATAAATAAATGTTTATATTAGGTTTTATAATAGGGGGATTTGTTGGTATATTTTTAACTTCTATAATAATTGCAAGCAAAGATAATAAGTAGTATAATTTAACAAAGGTAGGGGTCTAAATGAGCAAATATTGCTATGGAAAAATTGAAGGAGATGGGTGGTTTGTTAGATTAGCTGAATGGAAATTATACATGAATGAAAAAAATGAGTTATCTCCATACGTAAAAATACTTAAGAAATTTAAAACAAAAAAAGAATGTATTGATTACATAACAGAAATGAAAAAGAAAGACAAAGGAGATAACAATGGAAAATTATAGAATTTATGTATCAGTAAAAGGAAAAGGATATATATTAGCAGCGACTGTTTACAACAAAGATCAAATTGATAAAATTGCAAAACATTATAGTTCTGAAATATATGAAAAGATATTAGTTATTAGACATGATTTTGATATGAATTATGATGAACCTTATGATTTAATCTATAATAATTTAACAAGAAAGCGTAGAGTTTGATTTTTAAATAGATAAGTGATAAAATGAGGGTGTGGTTAAACCACGCTTAACCTCGTCCAAAGGCAATGAATTTTGCCTTTTTTTTAATTTGTGATAAAATTGTGTAGAGGTGTATAATATGCAGGCTCAAAAATATATAAAAATGATACTTTACAAATTATCATTAGAACATGAAATCAATTTAACAACAATAGAAAAATATAATAACGGTGAATACAAAAGAACAATTATTTTGAATATTGATGGAGAAAAAGAATATTTTAGCAATACATATATGCTATTAGATTTCTTGCAAGGTTATATAGGAGAGTGATAATTTGGGAAGAACTAAACTTACAGACAAACAAAAGAAAAAAATTATCGCTGACTATATGGAAAATGGAAATTACAGAGAAACAGGTAGAATAAACAACGTATCTGACAATACTGTTAGAAACATTGTTAATAAAGACCAAAACACTTCGGAAAAATTAGCACAAAAAAAAGAAGAAAATACCAAAGACATACTAGAATATATGGATTCAATAGTAAAAGATCAAAAAGAAGTAATTGATTTATCGTTAAAGGTATTAAAAGATAAATTATCTAATCCTGACTTATTTACAAATATAAGGGATGTTGCTATCGTATATGGAACAATATTTGATAAGTCGTTAAAATATAAAGAAATGAAATTGCGAGAAGAAGAAATGAAATATAAGAATACCACTACTCAAGAAACACTTGACAAATTAGATGATTTATTGGAGGCTCAAAAAAATGCCTACATGGACTAAAAAACAAAAAGAATATGGTTTAAATGCTAATCACAGATGGAATGTTAAATTAGGTGCTGTTCGTAGTGGTAAGACATTCCAAGACAAAGAAGATATAATTCCTAGAAGAATAAGAGAACGTAGTGGCAAAGATGGACTTGTATTTATAATTGGTGTAACAGAAGCAACAGTAGAACGTAATGTTTTAAGGCCTATGCGTGATAAATTTGGTAATAATTTGGTAGGAACAATAAATAAAAACAAAGTATGGTTATTTGGCGAAGAATGTTATTGTTTAGGCGCTGAAAAAATAAATCAAGTTGCTAAAATACAAGGCGCAAGTATTAAGTATTTATATGGAGATGAAGTTGTAAAGTGGAATAAAGAAGTATTTGATATGATTAAATCAAGATTAGACCAGCCTTATTCATGTGCTGACTTGACAGGAAACCCAGAACAAAAAACACACTGGTTTAAAGAATTTATTGAAAGTGATGCCGATATATATGTACAACACTACACAATAGATGATAACGACTTTTTGAGTATAGAATTTAAAGAAAATTTAAAAAAAGAATATGAGGGAACAGTATTATACAATAGGTATATTTTAGGTCAATGGTGCAATGCAGAAGGATTAATATTTAGGCAAATAGCAGATGATAAAGAAAGATTTATTACAGATAAACCATTAGGAACGGGGATAATATCTATAGGTATTGACTGGGGAGGTAATGGTTCTAAGCATTCAATAACAGCAACGAGGATTAGAAGAGATTTTAGGATTTTGCAAACATTGAAAAGTGATGTTAAAATAGCTACAGGTACTGATACGAAAGAAGTTATGAGCTGGATAATTAAATTTATCAAAGAAATATTAGTTACCTATGGCAATATAGAGTGTATTTGGTGTGATAGTGCTGAACAAGTTCTTAATAATACATTAAGGACAGAATTAAAATTAAATAATTTACATATACCTGTAAAAGATAGCATCAAAACCGAGATATCGGATAGAATTGAAATGTATAATATTTTATTAAATACAGATCGAATATCTTTCTTGAAAAACAAAACAAATACAATAGTTGAAGCACTACAAACAGCATTATATGATGAAGATGCTCCAAAAGATGTATGGATTGATGATGGAAAAACGAGTGATATAGATAGTTTGGATAGTTTTAACTACAGCTTTGAATATTGGTTTAAGCAATTAGCTAGCACTAGTATTTATTAAGGAGGGATTTTATGAATAGCAATAGTGTGGTTATTAAATATTTAGAAAGCAAAGGATATAGTCCTAGGACTGGATATTATGGTTACATAGAATTATGGCGTGAATGGTATGAAAATGAAGTATCAAAATTTCATGAGTATCACGACCAAAATGGAGAAAAAAGAGAAATTTACAAGTTAGGAATGGCTAAAAGAGGGTGTGAAGATTGGTCTAGTATTTTATTTAGTGAAAAAGATAAATTGATTTGTTCTAATCAAGACAATCAAGATTATTTAGACAAAGAACTAGATAGAATGCACTTCGATGAGGTTATACCAGAAAATATTGAAGAAGCATTTTGGAGTGGAACTTGTGGGACTATTACAAGAGTTAAAAATGCTATATTAAACAATAATGAATTGTCAGCAGATGATAAAACAAGTTTTGATTTAATAAACGTTAGTGCTGATATGATTATTCCTTTAAGAGTAGAACATAAAAGGATTATTGATGTAGCTTTTGTATCAACAATTCAAAAAGAGCAAAAAAACTATTATTATATTGAAATACATGAATTAAAAGAAGACGGATATATAATAAAAAATGTTTATGTTGATGAAAGCGGAAACGAAACCGAATTTGAAGGGGTTTTAAAAGAATATTATACTCATTCAAATATACCATTATTTAATTTATTTAGCCCTAGAGTAGTTAATAATTTAAAAAACAAAAATGGATTAGGAATTAGTATTTATGCAAATGCAATAGACCAACTAAAAGGTTGTGATTTAGCATACAATAACTTTTTGAAAGATATTGAATTAGGTGGAAAAAAAGTATTTTATAACAAAAAATTAGTTAAATATGTAACAAAAACATATACAGATGAAAAAAGTGGAGAAAAAGTAGTACAAGAAATACCAATATATCCTGATGACATTACAAAACAGCAATTTCAAGTTTTAGGAGATGAGATAAGTAACGCAAATGATGAGTCTCTAATTCACGAATATAATCCAAATTTAAGAGCTGATGAAGATGAAAAGATTATCAATTTAAATTTGAACTTGTATTCGTTCAAAATTGGTTTAGGAAAATCACGCTATAAGTTTGAAAATGGAACAGTCGTTACTGCTACTCAATATGTTGGAGAAAATCAAGACCTTGTTCAAAATGCTAAAAAGCATAGAAATGCGTTGAATGAATACACAGTTGGAATAGCAAGAAGTATATTATTGCTTGGAAAATTGTTATATGGATACAACTTAGATGAAAATGACGTTATAGAATTAACTAATAAAGATGGATTTTTAGTAAGTGATGAAGAATTACAAGAACAATATAGACAAGACTTGAATAGTGGATTAATGAGTAAATTAACTTATCTTATGAAAGCAAGAGGTATGACATTAGAACAAGCACAACAAGAACTAGCACTAGCAAGAGAAGATAATCCACAATTAAGTGATCTTATAGGAGAATAGAATTTAATCTATTCTTTTTTATATGATATAATTAATTAGGTGGTAATATGAACAATGACAAACTAAATTTAGCACT
>ERZ1643251.2777-NODE-2777-length-17193-cov-5.565060_pt1 | contig 17193 bp, 17 predicted proteins | sample MGYA00579261_ERZ1643251 | MGnify/ENA primary metagenome ERZ1643251 (study PRJEB29033, sample SAMEA4952267) | chicken gut metagenome | biome: Broiler Chicken; feature: Gastrointestinal Tract; material: Caecum | place: Ireland | collected 2018 | study: Broiler...
GCCGGCGGCGCATTTATTAACGATATTTTTATTATAATATTTACAGTTATCCAAACGAAAGGATGATTGCATATGCCAAAGAGCTTTACGCAAAAAGCTACAAATGTACTCAATAAATCGCTCTACCTCGCGTCCGAGCTCGGGCACACCTATATCGGCAGCGAGCACCTGCTGCTCGCGCTCACGAGCGAAACTGACAGCGTCGCGGCAAAGCTGCTCGACGCTCGGGGAGTGAGCTTCGAGGTGACGCGCGACGCGATCCGTCGCCGCATCGGCAGCGGCGAGCGCACACGCATAACCCCGCGCGATATGACGCCGCGCACGAAGCGGATAATCGAAAACGCCGCGTACCAGTCGTCGCGCTTCGGTCAGAGCTATATCGGCACCGAGCATCTCTTGTACGCGGTCGCGTCCGAGTCGGACAGCATCGCCGTCGTGATACTCGGCGAGCTCGGTGTGTCGGCTGCCGACATCATCACCGATATCACCAACTTTCTCGGCAACGTCAACGGAGACGGCAGCGAGTCGGAAGACTCGATGCAGATCGGCGGCAAGTCGTCGCACAAGCCGTCCGGCTCGCTCAAGGACACCCCCTCGCTCGCGCAATACGGTCGCGACCTGACCGCTATGGCGCGTGAGGGCAAGCTCGACCCTATAATCGGTCGAGAGACCGAAACCGAACGTGTCATACAGATACTCTCACGCCGTACTAAAAACAATCCCTGCCTCATCGGCGAGCCGGGCGTCGGAAAGACCGCGGTCGTAGAGGGACTTGCCGAGCGAATTGCCGAGGGCAGCGTCCCCGAATCGCTGGTCGGTCGGACCATAGTCACACTTGACATATCGTCGATGATCGCAGGCGCTAAATACCGCGGCGAGTTCGAGGAGCGCTTGAAGGCGGTCATGGCTGAAGTCGCGAAGAACCCGGGTATAATCCTGTTTATCGATGAAATACACACTATCATCGGCGCGGGTGCGGCCGAAGGCGCGGTAGACGCCGCGAATATACTGAAGCCGGCATTGGCGCGTGGTGAGATACAGGTGATCGGCGCGACGACGATAGACGAATACCGTGCGCACATTGAAAAGGACGCGGCGCTCGAACGCCGTTTTCAGTCGGTAATGGTCGGCGAACCGACCGCTGACGAAGCGGTGAAGATACTCATCGGTCTGCGCGACCGTTATGAATCGCACCACAAGGTCAAAATCACAGACGAGGCAATCAACGCCGCGGTTTCGCTGTCGCAGCGGTATATAAACGACCGCTATCTGCCTGATAAAGCTATTGACCTTATCGACGAAGCCGCGTCGAAGAAGCGCATCGCGGCGCAGACCTCCCCGCCTGACCTGCGCGACGCCGAGGATCGGATTAAAGCTATCCGCGCCGATAAGGAGGAAGCTATAAAATCGCAGGACTTCGAGCGCGCCGCGGCACTGCGCGACGAGGAGAAGAAGCTGACCGAGGACTGCGAAGCCAAGAAAAATGAGTGGCAGTCGTCCAAGACGACCGAATCGCTGTCGATCGGCGCGGACGACATCGCCGATATCGTGACCGCGTGGACGGGCATTCCGGTAAAGAAGCTCGCTGACGAGGAGAGCTCGCGGCTGTTGAATCTCGAATCGATATTGCAGAAGCGGATTATCGGTCAGGACGAGGCGGTCTCGGCGGTCGCTAAGGCGATACGCCGCGGACGCATCGGACTCAAGGATCCGAAGCGTCCGATGGGCTCGTTTATCTTCCTCGGACCGACCGGCGTCGGCAAGACCGAGCTCGCGAAGGCACTCGCCGACGTGATGTTCGGCGACGAGAACGCGATGATCCGCGTCGATATGTCCGAATACATGGAGAAGCACTCGGTGTCAAAGCTTATCGGTTCGCCGCCCGGCTATGTCGGCTACGACGAGGGCGGACAGCTGACCGAGAAGATTCGCCGCAAGCCCTATTCGGTAGTTTTGTTCGACGAGATTGAAAAAGCGCATCCGGATGTTTTCAATATCCTGCTCCAGATACTCGAGGACGGACTGCTGACCGACGCGCAGGGGCGTCATGTAGACTTCAAGAACACGATAATCATAATGACATCGAATGTCGGCGCGGCAAGCATCACCGAGCAGAAGAAGCTCGGTTTCGCGTCAGCGCTCGACAAATCGGACAATGACGAAATGCGCCGCACAGTAAACGCCAGCCTGCGCGAGACTTTCAAGCCCGAGTTCCTCAACCGAATCGACGAGATCATAATCTTCAACAAGCTCACAAGCGAAGACATCAAGAAAATCGCGCGCGTCATGCTTGACGAGATCGGCGAGCGCATCGAGTCGCTCGGAGTCGACATCAGCTTTGACGACGCGCTCGTCGACTCGCTCGCTCGTGAGGGCTTCGATCCGGTATACGGAGCGCGCCCGCTCCGCCGCGCGATACAGCGTCGCATCGAAGACAGCTTTGCGACCGCTATGCTCGAGAGCAAAATTTCTGACGGCGACAGCGTAAAAGCAGTGCTCAATGACAAAAATGAAATCGAATATCTTCCAAAAGTCGCTAATGCCGGCGTATAATTTCAGCAATTTTGAGCTATTTACACAAATTTAATCATTGTGAAATAAATAGTTTCAAAATATTATTTGCAGGTTCATATAATTAGCGTACAATAATATATACTGATTTGCTGCAATCTGCCGCGAGTCCTGCCGAACGGCAGTATTACGTGCGCATTATGCGTATGCACCGTATGGAGGATTATTATGGAATTCAAGGAATTTTTCGATAACTTTTCTAAGAACGCAAAGACAATAGCCGACAAAGCGGTTAAAAAGACCGGAGAAGTAGCTGAGTCGGCAAAGCTCATAATCTCGCTCAAGTCCGAAGAAGCCAAGCTTGAAAGACTTTTTAACAATCTCGGCAAGCTCTGCTACGATAAAGCCGACGACGCGAGCATTGCCGCACAGATAATTGAAATCGACGACCAGAAGGAAGTCATTTCTAAAATCAAAGCCGACATAGCCGCCAACAGCGGCAAAGCCTACTGCATAAGCTGCGGTAAAGAAATCACGTCCGACGCGATATTCTGCCCCTACTGCGGAAACAAGCAGGAGCAAAAAAAAAATATGAGCTCTGACCCCGAGCCAAAGACAACCGAGATAAAGCCGGAACCCGAGACGAAGGAGACTGAGACGCAGCCGGTCGAGACGGCAAGCGAAGTCAAAGCTGAAGCTCGCCCCGATTCAAAGCCGCTCAGCGCGGAAGAATTCGTCGAGTATTTCAAAGCTGTTATGCAAAAATACGGCTTTACGAAATAACACATCACAAATAAGCACATAACAAAAACCGAAAGTCCGACCGGACTTTCGGTTTTATTTATCTCGGTGAGAGAATATAATATGTTTCCGTCTGATTCAATGCGAATCACCCTCCACACGGTTTTGCGTAATTGCGGTTATAATAATCAACGACAGCACTATGACCGCCGCGGCGACAAGCAGCATATGACCAAGCGCGGCTCCGCTCAAGAGAAACACACCGGCTGCCGCACATGGCCAGAGCAGGCTTTTAAAGTCGACGATTTGAAAGAACATAAGAATCCGTCCGGTAATGTAGATAAGCAGCAGTAATATATCGCCGATGATATAAACCAAAAAGTGCGCGACACTCACAAACCCAAACTCGCCGACGCCGATTGGCAGCACCATGAGCAGCGCTGATATCAGATACATCAAGCCCCACGACGCATAAAACAGCTTGTCACGGGCAGTATACATATAGTAATATAGTTTTGACAGATGTATGACCTCGGTTATAAGCAGCAGCACTGCCGCGACCAGACCGAATATATTGATGAAGTTAAATGACATCGTTGTATCTCCGATATTAATTTATAAAATGACACAATGTCGGGCTAATCAAAACATTAATCAATGTACAGTAGATATCTTAGCGACCCATCACCGCACATTTAAAATAGAAAAGACCGCCGAAGTAACCTCCAGCGGTCATATAAATGGCGCGCCTGGCGGGATTCGAACCTGCGACCTACCGGTTCGTAGCCGGGCACTCTATCCACTGAGCTACAAGCGCGTACCATTTCACTCTCCGGAGCTGTGCTCCTCTTGAGTACTGTAATATTATAGCACAAAGAAAAGCGTTTGTCAATAGGTTTTAGAAAAAACTTTTGATTTTTTTCTGATTTTTTTCGACCAGCTTTTCGGTATATAATATACTGCTTTTCATTGCACATCAACAGTGACGTTTTCATGTTAGTCAAGACCGCCGCGCAGGACATCTACCGCGTCCGCGATCACGCCCTTGAACGACCGCCTGCGGTTGTAGGCGAGAAAATATCGCCGTTTGATCTGCGCGTCCACCAAATGCAGCTCGCGGAGTCGTCCTGATTCAAGGTCGGACGCGACCAGCTCGCGCGGCAGTATCGTGACGCCGAAGCCGCGCCGAGCCAGATTCAACAGACATAAATCGCTCGTGCTGACCGTCACCGGCTCGACTGCGCAGCCGCACGCCCTGAATATTGCTTCGAGACTGATCCGGCTGCCGCTTCCCTCCTCGCGCAAGAGTAACCGCTGTCGGGCAAGCTCGTCTACCGTCAGTGTAATTCGTTCATTGAGCGAACCGCGAACCTCTACATTATCATTGGGTAAGCCGTGACACTCTTCACGCTCATTGAGCGAGCCGTATATTTTCTCTGCCATTTCCGGCGAGGCGACGACGCTGACCTCGCCGACATAAAAGTCCTCGATCTGACGGTCGCTGCTCTCGGCAATACAGTCGGCAATGGCGATGTCGATATCATTTACCGATAGTCTGTGCTCGATATTCCGCGTGTTACCGATATAAATCTCAACCTTGATACCGGGTATCCTGCGCTCCAGACAGTCGAGTATATCCGGCAAAATCGTTTCTCCAACCGAGACATTGACTCCGAGCCGGCAGCGCATGAAGCTCGTTCCGCTGCGAAGCACCTGCGTCGCCTCGTCGAACTGGCTGAGTATCGCGTCAGCGTAGCCAAGCAGCGCCTGTCCCGCCTCGGTCAGGTAAATCCTCCTGCCGATTCGATCGAACAGCTTCGCGTTATAGTAGCTCTCAAGCTCGCGTATCGCGATGCTGACCGCCGGCTGCGTCATGCCTAACAGCTCCGCGGCTCTTGTGACATTCTTCTGCTCACAGACCGCGCGGAATATCTGCATATGTCGTATAGTCATGATACACTCCTTTTGTCGTATGCAAGCCGTATCGACCGCTTATTCCCGCGCCGCCGATGACGCTGCCGTAATCGGCATCAGTCGGCGATACATAAGCGGGCACTTATCAATACTATATTAACATATAAATTGACTAATGTCAATTCTTATGGTAAAATAATGTCACAATAAATATTGCTATGACATACGAGGACTTAAGCTAACGAGCACACGTGCGCCTCATCGCTGTCTTCAATTGTGAAGAAACATAGCATCAACAAAGAAAGGAAGCTTTAATTTAAAGCTATGGTCATTATTTAATGGAGAGCGAATCCAAACTCAAAACCGCGCTGCGGCTGTTCGCGACCTTCTTTAAAATCGGCGCGTTCACGTTCGGCGGCGGCTACGCGATGATTCCGTTGATACAAAAAGAGACGGTTGAGAATCACAAATGGATCACCGACGACGACATCCTCGAAATCGTCGCGATCGCGGAATCCACACCCGGACCCATCGCGATCAACTCGGCGACGTTTGTCGGATACCGCGTCTGCGGAGTGCTCGGCGCGTTGTTTGCGACACTGGGAGTCGTGTTGCCGTCGTTCATCGTCATTTCTATTATCGCGTTTATACTGAACGAATTCCAAGAGCTTGATGTTGTGCAGTACGCCTTCTTCGGCATACGCGCCGGCGTGCTCGCGCTGCTTATCAAGGCGCTCTGGTCGATGTTCAAAAAATGCCCTCACGGAGCTATTCCCTATACAATTGCCGCCGCGGCGTTTATTCTTTCGGCAATTGTCGATATCAATGTGCTGTATATCATCATCGGCTGTGCGCTTGCGGGAATCATCTCGTCGCTGATTATAGCCAAAAAGACCGACGGAGGTAAAACCGAATGATTTTTCTCGAACTTTTCTTCACCTTTTTCAAAATCGGTCTGTTTACAATCGGCGGAGGCTACGCGATGCTGCCGCTTATACAGGATGAGGTTGTCGCACACGGCTGGCTTGAAAGCGAGGCGGTAGTCAACTTCATCGCGGTCAGCGAGAGCACTCCCGGACCGTTCGCGATCAACATTGCTACCTATGTCGGAATCGAAACCGGTGGAATATTCGGCGCGGTCTGCGCGACACTCGGCGTAGTCATGCCGTCGTTCATCATAATTCTGATTATCGCGCGCATATATGACAGCTTCAAGAAGAACCGCTATGTTATCGGCGCAATGTCCGGACTCAAGCCGGCGGTGGTCGGACTCATCGGCGCGGCGCTGGTCTCGGTCGGACAGACGGTCTTCTTCAAGGACGGCGTCAGCCTGTCGGCATTCACCCGCCCCGAGATATACATCGCGCTCGCGATATTCGCGGTGATGGCGGTGCTCGCGTTCAAGAAGCTGCACCCGATCATCATTATCGCAATGTCTGCGGTAATCGGTATCTGCGTCGGCTTCATACCCGGCGTCGTCATCTGATAATATTATCGCGATATTGTCGGACAATCACACGCGCGTATATACCTACCTTCACACAATACAATCGACAACTATTTAATAGCTGTCGCACAATACCCGCTGTAAAAAATTCGAAAAAATCACAACAGCGGGTCTTTTTATTTCATTGTATAGTTTTGATTACACCATGTATAATTTTGATATTGACGTTATGTCATATTAATGGTACAATATCAATAAATACATATTTTGTATGATAGTTAATTCATATCACGCGAAAGGAAAACAAGCTATGAAAAAACTTCTCACATTAGCGTGCGCGGCTGCTGTAGCGGCAAGCGCAACTCTTTCGATTTCGGCTGCCGGAATCGATAATTGGACTGCCGGCAACGGCTATCTCATCGACGACAAGAACTCGCCCGTAACCGTCGCCGAGACTGACGACGGTATTCAGGTTTCGCACGGCGGCTATTATGTCGACGGCGTCAACTGGGGCGGTATCGCTTACAACGAGCCGGTCGAGCTCGACGGCTTCGAGATCGAGATCCGCATCGACAAGCTGCCCGACACCGGTACAGACACCTGGTTCAGTGTAGACTTCCTGCAGAAGCCGCAGCTCTTCCAGGTCGGCGCTAACTACGCGAACAACCAGGGCATCACCAACTTGATTCGTTGGTACGGCACAGATCCCTTCGTTGAGTCATACGGTCCGGAAGGCTGGGCAAGCTGCGCTAACGATAAGAACGCCGCGTTCGGTCTTGCCGAGGGCGACACTCTCACCGTATCGGTCGCTGACAAGGACGGCAAGTACGTTCTGACCGTCAACGGCGTCGAACTGACGAGCGCGTACGATCTGAGCTCGATCTGCCCGGACGGCACCGCTTATTGCGTAATCAGCTGCTCGATGATCGATTCTCCCGCTGATGGCTTCCAGTACACCATTCTTTCGATGAATGGCGAGCCGGTGGTCACCCCCGACGCAGTCGAGGAAGCTCCCGCTGACGACACCACGACCGCTCCGGCAACCAGCGACGCTCTGATCGCTGTCTCGGCTCTGCTCGTAGCATCCGCAGCCGGAATCGTGCTTGCAAAGAAGCTCCGCCGCGCTTAATTGGCAACTAACGATAATATTTATAATCCGGACGACAGGTTAATACCTGCCGTCCGGACATTTTTGCCGCAGCTATATGATTATGACGAATTCAGCGGCAAGCTGCAATTTTATCGATTGATATCGATTCTGCCCCCGGCAGTCCCAACGTGATCCTATCAATACTTGTCGCGGTGGAAAGCATATCCGAGCAGATTTCCGACAAGAGCGAGACCGCCGTATTCGAAGATATAATGTATATCGCTCTGTGCGTAATTAAGTACAAGTGTGGGCGCGAATATCAGTCCGACTATTATACAGTAATACCACACAAAGCCGTTTATCTTGCCGAATATGACACCGCTGCCGAGACAGCAGGCGGGCGTTATAATCATCAGCGCGAAGTCCTCGAACCTTGTCCCGTCGAGCGCCGGCGGGACAAAGTAGAACAGCAGTATCATAACCGCGAGATATGGCAGCCATTTAAGAAACGGTACTTTTTCCAGTTTAACACCCCTCCTTAACGTCCGGACGCCTGACGTCTGGCTTTTGCGCGCTCCCATTCGGCTTTTTCATCGTCGGTCTCCGGCTCAAGCGGCGGTACCGGCACCGGATGATCGTTTTCGTCGAGCGCGACCAATGTAAGGTATGCTGAATTTATGAGCTGACGCGAGCCGTCCGCTTTCTCGACATATGACTTGACACAGACATCCATCGACGTTCGTCCGACATATACTATCTTTCCGGTCATGACCACGAGGTCGTTCGCAAACGCCGGCTCCTTGAACTCAAGCTCATACACCCTTACAGTTGTAACATTATGATTTGAGTGCCGTCTCGCCACCACTGCCGCCGCGATGTCTATCCACTCCATCAGCTTTCCGCCGAACAGTCTGTCATATCCGTTCATATTTCCGAGCGTGAGTATATGCACCGCCTCGGTATACGAATCCTTTGGTTTCTTTGCTATCATTTGTATTCCTTTTCCTTGTTTATTTTTTAATGGTTGAACACTATATTTCCATACGCGTCGAGCTCGACTATAGCCAATGATTCGATATGCACGCCCATCGAACGGATGATACGCCCGCCTTCCTGAAAGCCTTTCTCGATACAGACTCCGAAGCCGCACAGGGTCGCGCCCGCCTGACGCACGATCTCATTGAGTCCAAAAAAAGCCTTGCCCTTAGCGAGAAAATCATCGATAATCAGCACACGGTCGTCCCTATCTAAAAACTTCTTTGAAACGCGGATTGTATATTCCTTACCCTTAGTATACGACTCGACCAAAGCGGTATATACATCTCCGTCGAGATTTTTCGATTCGGACTTTTTCGCGAACACGACTGGCACGCCGAAATACTGCGCGGTAATGCAGGCGATACCGATACCCGACGCCTCGATTGTCAATATCTTCGTCACCCTCTCATCGCCGAACAGCCGATGAAATTCGCGTCCGATTTCGTTAATCAGCTCGATGTCCATCTGGTGATTGAGAAAGCTGTCGACCTTGACAATACCGCCCTCCTTAATGACTCCGTCTTGCAAAATGCGGTCTTCCAATAGCTTCATAGTAAATGACCATCTCTTCCCCGCGGCTTCGATATCGCGATGCGGTCGTCGAGGTCGCGATTAATAGTTACAGATTCGAATACATTTGTATTCACATTATTAGAATATATTATATCACATATATCGACAATCTTCTTCAATATTTTGTAAACACTGCTCCGACTTATGCCCACCCTCGACACTCTATTCACAAATATTCCGGCAGAACATAGAATAATAGCAGAAAACAATCGGACGCGTCCGAGGATATATCGGAGTGATTAGAATGCGACGGCGCAACCGCAAAAAGAAGCTCTTATTATTTTTGACGGTCATTCTTTTTATATTTCTGATGATACTGATACTGTTCGAGCTGCGGCTGCGTCCGCTCGTGCTGAACGCCGCGCGCAGCCGTGCGAGGTTATACGCGAGCGAGGTTATAGCCACCTGCGTAGACGACGCGCTGGGCTCGCTCCCCGACGGTCAGAAGCTTATCGACGTGGTCTACGGCGACACCGGAGTCAGCTCAATCGAGACGAACATAACCGCGCTCAATCGCGTCCGAGGCGATTCGATACGCAATATCGCCGGCAATGTATCCGACATCGACAAAATGACATTAGAGGTGCCGCTCGGAAACCTCATCGGCAGCAGCTTTCTGACCGGACGCGGAGCCTCGGTCGGTATCCGGCTCGTGCCGATCGGCGACGTCGCCGCCGAGCTGTACAGCGAATTCATCGAGTCGGGCGTCAACCAGACGATGCACCGAATCTACCTACGCGTGAAGATAGCTATGAATATGCTTGTCGGCTGGGACACGGTAAAGCTCGAGCTGTCATGCGACGCAATTCTCGCGGAGACTATTATAGTCGGAGACGTTCCGGACGCTTATACCGCGATCAACCGTTTCGAAATCGACGAAAACGAGGAGAACGACTTAAACGACTACGCGGCGACTTTGCCGTAATTTAGAAGTATAACCGACGAGAAAAATGCTGTCAAACTATTGCGAAACGCGAAGTTTTATGATAGAATATATGTGATGAAAAATCGTCGCCGATATTGCGGTGACCCGATACACACTATCTACACAGATGAAAGCCGGTGATCATCATGAAGCATACGTTCAAAACCACCCGCGAGCCGTTCGCTCGGTACTACCTCGACTGCGACAGCGACTGTGCGTCGCTCAAAGTGGCGCGCGGATTATATGGCGCGGCGTCCGAGATGAGTTTACATATCGACGAGTCGACCGGACTGCCCGACTGTTCTTTCAACGGCATGAATGTCAATTTCAGCTTTGGCGGCGGAATTTCGGTATATGGCGATGGACTCGATTATCTCGCGACCGAGACGCCCGAGCTCGCCGACGACTATGAATACATCAAAAATCAAATGAACCCGCTGCGCACCGGCGCGCTGATTATGAATTCGTTTTCCGAAAACGAGCGCGCGCTGATGAAAGCAATGGCGATCTGGGGCGGCACCTGGCTCGGTCACTCCGTGCCGAATTTCGCCGACATCGCGAAGTACGGAACCGATTTCTTCCGCGAAAAGGTCGCGCATTACCGAAATATAAACCGCGGCAAGGATGAGTTCTACGACAGTGTTAACGTAACGCTCGACGCCATCGACGCGCTCGGCAGACGGCTGCGCGAAGCCGCCGAGCGACAGCTCGAAGCCGCTTCTGACGAGACTGTCAGGCGAAAGCTGCGACGCGCCGTCAGAACCTTTGCCGACGCGCCGAAGCTCCCCTGCACCGACTTTTACGGCGCGTGCGCGGTGTATGTAATGCTGTTCACGTTTGACGGCATAGACTCGCCCGGGCATTTCGATCAGTATATGCTCGACTTCTATCGAAATACCGACAAGGAAACTCGTTATGAGACGCTCTGCGACATCTGGCAGTTCTTCCACAACAGCCGGACCTGGAACCTCTGCATCGGCGGCAGCGACGCCGACGGTCACGACCTCACGAACGAGCTGACTTATGACATTCTCGACGTCGCGATGAAATACAAGTACAACACCCCGAACCTGACGCTGCGCGTACACAAGGGCACGCCCGACAAGCTCTTATCAAAAGCCGCCGACTCAATAGCGACCGGTATCGGTATGCCGGCGCTGTACAATGACGAGGTCGTCTGCGCGGCGTATGAAAAGCTCGGTATGCCGCCGTCCGACGCGCACGAGTATGTGATGAACGGCTGCAATCAAATCGACATACAAGGCAAGAGCCACATGGGACTCGAGGACGGCGAGGTCAACTTCGGCAAGGCGCTCGAATACACGCTCTGGAACGGCGTCGACAAGATGTCGAACCAAAAGCTGTCGATATCGACCGGCGACCCGTGCGGCTTTATGAGCTTCGATGAATTTCTCGCCGCGTTTTTCCGCCAGCTCGATTTTCTGTCTGACACCGCCTGCGAGATGGCGAACAAGAGTCAGCGCGTCGTAGCCGAACACTGCCCGATGCCGCTGCGCTGCCTTACCACAATCGGCTGTATCGAGCGGGGAATCGAATTCAAGTCGGGCGGACCGCTGTACGGTCACGGTCAGATATTGACGGAAGGCATGGCCGACACGTTCGACTCGCTCGCCGTAATCAAGAAATATGTCTTTGACGAGAAGCGGCTGGATATGCCGACTCTGCTCGCCGCGCTCGACGCCGACTACGACGGATACCCCGAGGTATACAAGCTGTTATGCGACAACCCCGACCGCTTCGGCAACGACATCGAATGGGTGGACGAGCTTGCCGGATATGTCACCGATCACTTCATGCGTCACCTTTTGACACTGCGCACTTATCGCGGCGGAGTTTACGGCGGAGGATGCAGCCCGTTCAACCGCGCCGCGAACAACGGCCGTCACACCGCGGCTCTGCCGAACGGCAGAAGAAAGGGCGACCCGTACTTCGCAGACAGTATCGGAGCCGTGCCCGGAGCCGACACGCACGGTCCTACCGCGCTTCTAAAGAGCGTACTGCATTACGACCAGACCGAGGTTACGAGCGGCTTCGTGTTAAATCTCAAATTCGACAAGGCTCTGTTCGCGACCGATAAAGGCAAGAACGGGTTTGTAGGTCTGGTCAAGACCTATTTCGCGTATGGCGGTCAGCAGGTGCAGGTCAATGTACTTGACGAGGACGAGCTTCTCGACGCGCAGCAGAATCCCGACGCTCACCGCGACCTTATCGTCCGCGTCGGCGGCTACAGCGATTACTTCAACAATCTGACGCGCGATCTGCAGAACAACGTCATCGCCCGCACCGGACACAAGCTATGACCGGCAATGTATTCGCGATACAGCGTTACTCGCTGCACGACGGCGCGGGAATCCGGACGACCGTATTTCTGAAGGGCTGTCCGCTCTCCTGCGTCTGGTGTCACAACCCCGAATCGAAATCGCCGCGGCCGCAGCTGCTGTTCGACGCGGAAAAATGCACCTCCTGCGGGCTTTGCGTGCAAACCTGTCAGTCAGGCGCGCGCGGAGTCAGGGATGGTCGGCTGGAATTTGACCGGACAAGCTGTAAGGTCTGCGCGCTCTGCGCCACAGTCTGCCCGATGTCGGCGAACGAAGTCAAGGGCGAGCTGCTCGACGTCGACGACGTTATCCGCGAGGTCATAAAAGACAAGATTTTCTACGACAGCTCGGGCGGCGGCATGACTCTATCGGGCGGCGAGCCGTCGATGCAGCCCGAATTCGCGCTCGCGCTATTTGACGCGGCGACCGCCGAGCGAATCGACTGCGCGCTCGAGACCTGCGGCAGCGGGTCAGATAAATTCTACCGAGAGACCGCGGCGCGCGGCGTCAAGTTCCTATATGACCTGAAAGCGCTCGACGACAAAAAGCATATTAAATACTGCGGCGTATCGAACAAACGGATACTCGAAAACCTGTCGCTGCTATTTTCTCTCGGAGCTAATGTCACACTGCGGCTGCCGATGATACCCGGGTACAATGACAGCGAGCAAGACCTATATCTCCTGAAGTCCTTCCTCGACGCGCACGCGGGACAGTTTGTCCGTGCGGAGCTGCTCCCCTACCACAACCTCGGTACCGCGAAAGAACGCCGGCTCGGGCTTATGTCCGAGACTATACCGAACGGCGAGGATTTTGCCGAGCGTTGGCTCGGCGCGCTCGGAGGGAGCGGATATGAATTACAACTATCGAATTCATAAAATCAACCAAGCGAATGAATACATACAACCCAAGAAAACTTCCCTAAGAAAGGAATTATTATAATAAACAAAATGAGTACGACAAAAGCTGTATTCCGCAGCTCAATGGGCGGATACAACAAACAGGACGTCAACAATTACATAGCCGGTCTCAGCGACAGCCATGCCGCCGAGAAGCGCGCGCTCGAAGCGAAGCTTGGCGAGCTGTCCGAGCAGCTCAAGACGCAGAACGACCTCGCGGCTTCAGTCGACGAATACCGGAGCGAGCTTGACAAAAAGAATTCCGAGCTTTCGAGCGCGGAGTCGGTCATTTCCGCGCAGAACAACAAGCTCGAGGCGCAGAAAAATGAAATCGAGGCGTTGAAAGCGCGCGTCGCCGCACTCGAATCGGAGCTTTCGACGACAAGTGAAAAGCTTAAGCTGCTCGCCGAATCAGAGGAAAAACTGCAAAAATACGACATGATGTCAAAAAGAGTCGGCGACCTGATGATAGAGGCGGCGTCGAGCGCCGAAAAAATCAAGACGGAAGCAAAGACCGCCGCAGCCGAGACCCTGCGTTCGTATGAGGAGCGAGAGCGTCGGCTGCGCGAGCGCGAGTCCGAGCTGTCAAAATCGCTCGAGGACCGCTACTCATCGGCAGTCGCGGCGATCAACTCGAAGCTGACCGAGCTTGCCGCCGAGGGCATGGCGTCATTATCGGCGTCATTAAAATCGGCGCAGGACGAGATTGACAGCGTGCTCGAGCGTCAGCGCGCCGCGATACGCGCCTCGGTCGTACAGACCGCCGAGAAGCTGCCCGAAATCGAGAATTTCATTAAGCCGAGTGACGTCGAATGAAGAGCGGCGAGACCAATCGCTGTCAGATACTCGACGACGTCGGGCGGCGGATACGCGAGGCGCGCGTCCTCGCCGGACTGACGCAGGAAGAGCTCGCGGGCGGCGACATTACGCGCAATATGCTCAGCCGCATCGAAAATGGAGCGGCTCTGCCGTCGCTGCCGACCCTCTGCGCGCTCGCCGACCGGCTCGGGATTCCGGCGGGAGCATTCCTCGGCGACCTTGAAGAATACAATTCCTACAAGTTAAAAGTAGAGCTGCAAGCTTTGCTTGTAAAAAAGAAGTATCAACAGATGATTGAACGCTGCAAATCGTCCGGACAGAAGTTAGACGATGAGCTGCGTGGATTATTGTATGAGGCCTATGTTAAAAACGCGCTCGACAAATATTTAAGCGGCCGGCTCGGAGAAGCGCAGACTATGCTCGACGAAGCCGAGCGCTGCTCGCCAAACGACAGCCCCGACCCGGCGCAGGCCTCCGGAAAGGCAGTGCTGCTGCGAATGCTGCTCGACAAGGCGGCGTGCATATCGGGCGTTACCGACGGCTCCGAGTCACATCAAAAGCAGGACAACCTGATGTTATTGCGCCGTATGATCTTCGGTCACAGCAGTCTCGCGATTTACGTCTACGCGCGAGAGCTGCTTGACGGAGTCTCTGGCAAGGCTTATTCGGTGCCGGACGAAAATGCCGGGTTCTACCGACTGCGGCTCGAGCCGCTGATTTCCGAGCTGCCCGACGGCTTTTTTCGCTCGCACATCGAAGCCAAGCTCGACATGGTCAACGCCGACTACCTCGGCGCGAAAGCTCGACTTGTCCCGTACTGCGAGGAGGACGTCAAGCTCGCGCCTACGTTCGCGTTCGATTTGTACACCGACCTCGAGTTCTGCTGCAAATGCTGCGGTGACTTCGAAAACGCGTATAAATATTCGAACCTCAAGCTGGCTGTGCTGCGAAAAATCAAATGACAGCTAATTAGTTTGTGTATATACGAAATATTCAGTTGTTGCGCAAATCGGGCACAGCCGTGTATATACTGCCGAAAATAACATAATATAAACAATATCACATAATATAACTATGGAACAAATAAATTTCCGAATCGGTCAGGGCTACGACGTCCACCGATTGAAAACAGGCCGAAAACTGATACTGGGCGGCGTCGACATCCCGTATGAAAAGGGGCTCGACGGGCACTCGGACGCCGATGTGCTTGTCCACGCGATTATGGACGCGCTGCTCGGGGCAGCCGCGCTCGGCGACATCGGGCAGCGCTTTCCCGACAGCTCGGATGAATACAAGGGCTGCGACAGTCTGCTGCTCGCCCGCCGTGTCGTCCTGCTGCTGCATGGCGCCGGATATGAAATCGCGAATGTCGACTCTACGATTATCGCGCAGTCGCCCAAGCTCGCCGGTCACATCCCCGCGATGCGGCAAAACATCGCGGACGCGCTGTCAATTGATATTGACCGGGTCAGCGTCAAGGCGACTACAGAGGAACGGCTGGGCTTCACCGGCTCTGGCGAAGGCATCGCCGCGCAGGCGGTCGCGCTGATAGTCCGGACGAATTAACGCGCGGCGCGCCGGCTCGGCATATATTATGTCAAGCTGTTAGTCGGTCTGACCGCGAGCACGTTTGACCGCGAGTCTATCCTGCCGCGAGTCTATCCCGCCGCAAGCACATCAGACCGCGAGTCTATCCTGCCGCAAGCCTATCCCGCCGCGAGCACATCAGACCGCGAGCCGGATATATTCCGGCGCTGTCAGCTATGACAAGATTAAAATGACGTCCGACGTATGCTGTTAATTTTATCTCCTTGGCTTTTTTTGTCCCTGCACACTCCGGCCGTCCTGCCCTGTTATTATAATATGGCATTATCGCCGGATTGTTCCGGACAAACAATAAATTACAATAAAGGACAAATAGAGACATGATTAAAGTATCCCCATCAGTTCTCGCCGCCGACTTCGCGAACCTCGGCAGCGAAGCCAAACGTGCCGAGGAAGCGGGCGCGGACCTTTTGCACCTCGACGTAATGGACGGCGTGTTCGTGCCGAACATCAGCTTCGGCGCTAAGGTTATTCAGTCGATTCGCGGCTATACCCGCCTGCCGTTCGACGTACACCTGATGATCACCGACCCCGCGCGCTATATCGACGATTTCGTCAAGGCGGGCGCCGACCTTATCACGATACATTACGAGAGCTGCGACGACCAGATCTCGGTACTTAAACAGATACGCTCCGCCGGAGTCAAAGCCTCGATTTCGATAAAGCCGGCGACTCCCGCGTTCATTCTTGAGCCGCTGCTCGACTATGTCGATATGGTGCTGGTCATGACTGTCGAACCGGGCTTTGGCGGACAGTCTTTCATCCCCGACACGCTCGAGAGCGTCCGTTCCGTGTCGGCTATGGTGAAATCGCGCGGGCTGAATATTGACATAGAGGTCGACGGCGGTATCACTGCCGAGACAATACGTCCGGCATACGACGCCGGAGCGAACGTATTTGTCGCCGGAACGTCGGTATTCCGCGCCGACGACGCGTCGAAAGCTATCGCCGCGCTTCGTTCGGCTTGTGTCTGAGCGTATAATTTTGAATCAGATATTAATTTATGCAGAATGAAGCCGGCGGCTTCATTCTGCGTTTTTATTTCGGAATATTCAGTCGTGAGGGCTGTTCAGCGTAAAATTCATGTCATTATCACTGCCTTTTATTATTCAAATTATGTATTGAAAATTTCATAAAATAGTGTTATAATGGTATGTAATGTCCGATTTTATACAGCTGTGTCTACTGTCTCCCACTACGGGTAGACAGAGCTGTGTCTCGACCGCAACCCTTAAAAAATGTCTACTGATTAACCATCATTTTTTTGCATGGCATCAAAAAACCAAACAGCC
>ERZ1643251.2779-NODE-2779-length-17177-cov-6.331562_pt1 | contig 17177 bp, 13 predicted proteins | sample MGYA00579261_ERZ1643251 | MGnify/ENA primary metagenome ERZ1643251 (study PRJEB29033, sample SAMEA4952267) | chicken gut metagenome | biome: Broiler Chicken; feature: Gastrointestinal Tract; material: Caecum | place: Ireland | collected 2018 | study: Broiler...
TCCACCTCTATTCTTTCAGCTATCTTGTGTTCAAAGTGCATCGTAGCTTTGTTGATTTCAAGATAATGATTGAAATAATTGCAGAACTGAGAATATTGAAGAGGTATCTTGCCTGCAGCTTTGACCTCCCTTGCATATTCTTCCCATAGTAATGTTCTGGTTACGCCTGGTTTCTGTAGTTCCTTATACATCATTTCACAATCTGGTCTTGGCTGTAATTCTTCATTGTCATTTTTGTTTTTTGGGAAGATGGTATGAACAAATTCTTCGTTTGTCATTTTTGAAGCATCTTCCCAGGATAATCTGATACTGTCGGTTACAGCCTTGATTTTTCTGATAGTATTGCGAGATGTAGACAATAGTTTAGATATCTCATTTTGAGACATTCCTAATGATAGATATTTAAAAATCTGCTTATACTTTTCTTCATATTCTTTCAAAACAAAAAACTCCTTTCGCTATAATATTTTTGTAGATTCGATGCCTATCTACAATTCAATATTACACCAAAAGGAGTATATATTATATGATTGGTCAACCTAATCGGAATGATTGGTCAGTTTTATCAGAATGGATGATCAACTTAAATCAGAATACTTGATCAGCTACGCCATAATAATCAGTTAATAACAATCTTAGATTTTCTTTATGGGATAAAGTCAATAACAACCTATTAATATATGGAGAAAAAATATATAAAAGTATGTATGCTGTTCCAAACCAATAACGATTATAAATAAATGGAAAAAAATCAACATATGTCAAATTATTAATAAGATTTGAAAAATCAAACTGATTTAAATATAACTGATTCAAAAGATTATAAAAAAAGATTTCTAAAATTAAAGAAATCACTTTTTTAATACTAATATTCTTTTTTGATTGAATCAAAAAGTACCCTGTTATAAATATAAATAAATTGACACCGACTTCTCCTAACATAGTAAATATATTAACAATCATCTTATTCACTGATAATGTTTCATAGATAAATCCACCTTTATAAACATAATGAAAAGATATGATAAATATGATTGCAATAATTCTCAAAAGCTCATAATTTGATTTTCGCTGTTCTCTCATATATTCCACCTTATTCTTTTTATATAACATATATTTATTCAATCATTTTATAAGTAAAAGGATGTATATTCAGATCTCCATAGTAGCTATCCATACCATATTTTGTATAATATATGCCTAAAATAGATATTAAATATAAAATAGGAATTATATATAGTAATTTCTTTGTACTTATTTTCGTTATAATGATTATAATAAATGCAATAACTGTTAAAATAATAATCAATGTCAATATTATTATTTCTCTTTTTCCAATTATAATACCACCATTCATTAAATACGCCAAATAAACAATATTTATATATTTTGCTATGTTATTAAAGACAAACAAAACAACGAATCCTATAATTGTTTTTTTATTGATATTTAAATTATGATATAATTCGAACAATAGTAATAGAACTATCCAAGAATAGTGTTGACTATATAAAAATTGTTCATTATATCCATAGACAAAATGAAGACATATATTTTCAAACAACATACTCATTAAAATAATCACTGTAGGTTTTTTTATAAAATCACAGAAACTCTTATTAATTATTCTTTTTATAATTCCATATAACCATATTATTAAACTCAATGCAATCACGATAATACTTGAGCTATAGTTAATAGAATATAAATTATCATTTTTTATGCCAATTGAACCCAATAGTAGTGAATAAGAAAAAAAGTTTTGAAATGTTTTCCATATTTTATCTATAGAAAAAGAAAAATTCATATATTTCATTTCTTCACCACTACTAAAATTATCTTGTATAAAATTCATAATCCCTGGTGTATTAGGAAATATATGACTTTGAATCCAAAACAGGAAAGTAGATATACATATAATTATGATAACTGAGAAAATCCATGACATAATTGTATTTTTATCTTTTCTAAAAAGAAAAACGATCATAATGCCAGAAAAATATAGAACAATATTAGTAATAGTAAAAGCGATTGACAAAACACCTAATACGATTATCATCAAATAATCTTTGAATACTAATTTTTTTATCTGCAATAAATGAATAAAAAACAAAAATGATACTAAAAATATAGTAAGTGAGAATATAAATGTTTCAGGAATAGCAGAGAACACAAGTTGAGATGAACATATGGAAAATAATACCATTCCTAATATTGCCATATTATCTTTATGAAATAATTTTTGCAATATTTTATAAAACAAATAACAATTCAAAGTAGATATAAAGGAAATTAAAATCATTATTGTTAAAGTGGGGTTCACATACAATCCTTTTAGTACAGAAACAAAAGGAAAAATTATAATCATAAATAAGGGATGAACGCTAATTCGATAATGATTTCCAAATAAATTTGTCATATCTTCAAAAACACGCCAAGCATCAGCGCCAAAAAAGCGACTCATCCTAGGAAAAGAAATCATACAAAATTTAACTGAAAATAAATAATAGTTTATACAATAAAAAATAAAAAATAATAAGATAATCATAGATAGCCTATGTTTTTTCATAAAATCAATCATGTTATAATATAACTCCTTTATATAAATTATTATTAATTTGCTACTAGTGATAAAATAATAATCAATATTGTCCAATTTTTTAATCATTACTATATATGTATTGTATATATGAATATCTCACTTTTAAAATTGAATTGTGTTGCTTGTTTATCGTCATCACACTAGTGTGATGACGATTGTCCTTTATTTTGTTTTTCCTTTTCTACAATATAATTGTAAGGATTTTGCACCTTACAGTTATATTGTAGAAAAATCAATTTTATCATATCAAAAAAAAGAAATTTTAAGAGTTAGATTGTTAGGACTGTCGCAAAAAAGCCATCATGTCTGTGGTTCAGTATGCCAGTAAAAAAAATAACCTTATGAAAAGACTGATGAACTTTCTATCACATATAAATTTATCAAAGATAAAACTAACGATAAGATTGATGCAATCTTTGAAAATAAAAAAGAGATAATTTATTATCAGGGAAGTTATGACTATGATTATATTCATAAAGAATTACTAAAGCGTGGTGTCACTGGCATGCTTCTCTGTGAATAATATGTTGAAAAATTCAAACTTGAAAACGAGATATTTCTTAAATATAATCAGTTTTCAAAACTTTACAAATAGCATGTTGAGAAAAACAATCTGACAATGTATATTGGACAAAAAACTGATGGAAAAATAGAGAGATTTTGTTGGATAGATTTTACTAATCCATGATCTATCACGAAAACAAGTTATATATAAAGCTTATTTTTTGTTGCAATATTCCCTTTTAGTCTATGTATATTGCAAAGCAACTGACAACATGAAACAAAAAAGGTGGATCAATCTTTATATCAATATGTTAAGATTTTTTTGGTAAGAGTTCTATTGATGATTGTCCTTGATAATTTAAAAACGGGCATCGCATCTCATAAAAATATGAAAATATCATTATTAACAAGATATATCACGAAATGGCTGAAATATCTAAAGAACAATGTAATAGTCAAGCATTCAGAGAACTCTTGTTTGATGAAAGACTAGCATTAATATTTAATGAAGAAGTGAATGACAAATATAATAATCTTGTTATAGGTATACAGAGAATATCAAAAATAAAAATGATGAATTCAACATTAAAAGACATACAATATTATTCCAATCGAAAGCTGAACAAAGAATTCATCATGAAATTGTCAATGTGAAGTTATATTGCTGATCAAGTCAATACCATTATGATAACATTATCAAATAAACAATATAACGACACCTTCGATAAAATATTTAATAATTATAAATGCTAAAAATATAACTATTCCTTTTTATTCTCATTTGAATAGTCCTTTATATCTTTTAAAAAGCTAAAAACTATTAATACAATTACTATTCCAATAGGAAAAGCAGCAACAATGCTAACTGATTGTAAATTATTCATTGAACTTTTTGCAAATATTAAAGCAATTGGCAAAAGAATAAGTAAAATACACCATAAGAGTTGAATTATTTTATGCGGTTGTTCTTTTCCTTTAAGTTTCTTATAACTATAACAAGAAGCTGTTAATGCAATAGAATCAAACGAAGTAGCATAAAATGCAATCATTGTTATTAGAACAACTATCATAATTACTGGAGCAGCTGGCATGGTTTTAATTATGGTAACTATAACACCATAGAGATCACCTGTAGCATTATATTGAGCAATAAAGTCAGCAACTCCCATAGCTTGCATACCCATTGAGTAATTTCCTAAAATAATAAAACTAACAATTGTTGATCCAACTCCAAAAACATATCCTCCTAATATTGTTTGTCTAATTGTACGTCCTTGAGAAATGCTACCAATGAAGAAAGGAGCAGCTACACACCACACCATCCAATATGACCAATAATAAATAGTCCAATTTTGAGCAAAGCTTGTTTCTCTAAGAGGGTCAGTAAAAGTAGCCAGTTCAAAAAAGTTTTGTACCATTTTTCCAAAAGACGACAATCCTGTTTCTAAAATATATCTTGTTTCGCTTCCAAATAACAATACAAAAATAAGTAAACCAAAAAACAAATATATACATATTTTAGCAAGAAGACTAATTCCTTTGAAACCATGTAATAAAGAGTAGGTATATACAATACATGTAATGATTAAAATGATGATTGTTATAATTGATGTATTCGATTGTATATGAAAGACATCTTGAATGATTGCAGACATTAGAGGAGTCGCAACGCTAAAAGTAGTCGCAGTTCCTGCAAGCAAAGCAAAAACAGCTAATAAATCAATGATTCTACCTAGTAAACCATCTGTATGTTTTCCTAAAATTGGACGACAAGCTTCACTATATTTTTGACGTTCTCGCTTTCTGACATGAAGCATAAATCCAAATGCAACAGCTAAGACTAGATAAAAGCCCCAAGGAATAAAACTCCAGTGAAATAATGGATATACTCCAGCCCATTCTTGCATACTTCCCATCTGACTTATATGAGGATCAGTTGCGTATAAAATCCATTCAGAAAAAGAATAGAATAAAATATCTGCAGCTAAACCACAAGTAAACATCATGGAACCCCATGTAAAAAAAGAATATTTCGGTTTATCTGTTTGTTTTCCTAATACAACATTACCATATTTTGAAAATGCTATATAGAGAGAAAATAAAAATACACCCAAACCTATAATTAAATAATATAATCCAAATGTATCACCAAAGAAAAATCTAATTTGACCTAGAATTGCATTTGAAGTATCTGGAGCAAGAAAAAAAATGATACATAGAATTATCACTAAGACTAGTGGCACAAGTGTAATCATCCAATCAATTTTATTTTTTTCATTTCGCATTTTACTCATCACCTTTCATATAACTAGAATAACTTTTATCTAACATAACTAATTCATCAAATGAATCTACTTCAATAATATCATTTGACTGCATAACATTAATTCCAAGATCATATTCATCAGGATAGCAAAATAATGCAATATCATCCCAATATATTTGATTATTGTTTTTTTGTTTAAATTCAATTTCTAGATGATTTCTTAATTTTTTTCCATCTTCTTTTGTCCATCTTGATATACTGTATAACTGCCATCCTATATCAGCACCAGTTCGAGAACATGACACTATTGAATTATCATGAACATTTAATACCCATTCATTTGTAGGCTTATTTATCCAAACACAATTATAACCAGATTTTTCAAAAAATGGATTCAATATAGCTGGATTAAAAATAATTTGATCCCCATCTAGAATAATACTTTCTTCAATAAAATCCTTAGCAGCATATAATGAAGATATGTTATTACAGGTATCGTAATAAGGATTTTCTATAAATTTTAGAGTTGGATATTTATTTAATAAAATACTAAATTTTTCTTTAAGATAGCCAACTACAATATAGATTTCTTTAATTTCATTTTCAAGCAAACCATCAATGACTGTATCAATCATTCTTTTTCCATTTACTTTAACTAATGGCTTAGGTGTTTCTAATGTTATTGGATTCATTCGTTGTCCTTTTCCAGCTGCCATTATAATAGCTCTTTTTACTTTATGCATCTTATCTTCCTCCTTCATTTAGTATATTTTTTACAATCTGATAATACTCTTTAGCATAACGATACTGTTTTAAAGAATATTCACCAAATTCAACACCTAATGTATATTTATATTCACACCAATTGCTCCACAGCAAGCCACAGATTGCAATATAACAATATATTTTTAATCTTGTTTCATCAGAACAACTGTTTTCATAATAGATGTCAATTAATTGATCTACTTCTTTTTTTTCATACATGGCATAGATACAGAACATTGCTAAATCAACATCAGTATCTTGCATACTTGCGTATTCCCAATCAATTAATTTAACTTTTTCAACTCCATTCTCTGTATAAAATAAAAAATTATCAGGTACAGCATCTATATGTGTAAGTGAATAATTTTTTTGAAATCTATTTAATATTTCTTTAAGTTCTAATACTTTCTGTTTTGTCTGATCATAATCTTCATATAGAGATTGATGATTTCCTCTTAGTTTTTCATAAAATTCAATTTTTTCAAATAAATCAAAATAGTGATTTACTCTTACTTTTGAATTATGAAATTTTTTTAATAATTTCATAGTTTTTTTTAAATCATTGATGTTCCTAATATCACAAACTCTAGAGTCATTTAAAAATCTTGTAAGTTTATATCCGTTTGATGGATTAAAATATAGTACCTCATCACTTATATTCAAACTAGAGATAGCTTTATATACTTCTCCTTCTTCTTTTCTATTAATGAGTTGATCTGTACCCTCACCAGGAATTCTCATAATATATTTTTCGTTTTTTGCATTAAATAAAAAGGAACGATTCGTCATTCCTTTTTTAAGACACATTATATTTTGAATTTCATTTGTTTCGATATTTAAAGTTTCAGAAATAATATCCAAAACATGATTGTTAAGACTAGATGAGTTTTCATCAATATTTCTTAACTCCTCAAATGTATTGATCTCTCTAACATTTTTTTCATTTTCTATCTTTCCAAAAATAATCATCTTATTTTTATCAAATAATATTTCTTCCCAAAAACAATCATCAAATTTACTATCATTATTTTTTTCTTCTAATCTAGAAACAATTATCTTTGCATCATCATGATTAATATAAGATAGACCAACCATTCTATGGGGACCATGTTTAAGTTTAACTATTTCATGCTTTTTATTTAAAAAAATGTTATTAGTATATCTTTTTTCATCAGAAACTAAATACCATGATTGTAATTCAATATTGTTTAATGGATTATATTTAAACCATAGATCACATGGAATAATATATGAATTGGAAATATATTGTCTAGCCAAAAATAAAGAATAAATATTATTTTTTTCTAAATATTTATCATTGACTATTAATCTTACCTTATATTTATCAATTAGATATTCAAATCTTTCTTTCATAAACCCTACTACGATATATATATCTTGAATTCCTTTTTCATGTAATTGATTGATAATCCTTTCAATTAATATCTCATTATTTATTTTTAATAAAGCTTTAGGAACAGCGCTATTAATTGGTATCATTCTTAATCCTGTACCAGCGGCTAATAAAATTGCACTCTTAGGTTTATTCTTTTGTATTTCGCTTCTTGCTTGACTTGTTAAAGAAACACTACCCGTAAGAAAGTCCAATTGAATTAAACTATTAATACATGAATTTACTTTTCCTAAAGATATATTTAATTGTTCAGAAATATCTCTTTGATTAATATATTCATATTCATACAAATACTTTATTATTTTACACATATCATAATCTATTTTGTTCATAATATTTATCACTCTCCATTTTGTGAACATAAAATTATAAAGAAAATTATGTACCATATAAAATAATTGTACATAATTTTTTAATCATATTTATTTAAAAATTAATAATTTACTTGCTATATATTTAATAATAATCATTAATATATATGATATTATTTTCATAAGTTCATCATGCATCAATAACAAATCAATACATACATATATAATTCCAATATTTATAATTATAGTTACCAAACGACAACTTATAAAAGAAAATAATTCTTTAATTAGAACTTTATAGTTAACAACTTAGCTTTTAAATACCATTTTTATTCATTATGTAAGTAAATAAACCTACTAATGTCTATGAATAGTATTTGATATTATTGTTCTATTAATTGTTCTTTCATAGTTATATGTTAGAATAATTATTGATATTTTTATACTTTATCATTTGCTTTTTTCATCCAATATTTTTTCTAAATTAATAATTTGATTTTCGATAGAAAACTGAGCAACAAATTTTTGACATTCATCTTTGTCAAAAGTAATTTTATCATTATAAATTAAATTTAAAAAATTAGTTGCTTCATCCATTGATTCAAAAATTTTACCACATTTCCCATTGTTGGATAGTTCTTTTGCGCCACCAACATCTGTACTTATGAAAGGAGTACCAAGTGCTAGTCCTTCAACAAATGTAGTAGGAAATCCTTCTTGTTTTGAAAAAGAAACTATCGTTTTCGCTTGTTTTAAAATAGGATATGGATTCTCAACATATCCAAGAAAATGAACATAATTTGAAAGTTTGTATTTTTCAACACATTTGTGCATTGCGTCTAACAATTCTCCTTGTCCTAAAATATAAAGGTGATAATAGCAATTCTTATCGTGCAATCTTTTTAAACATTCGATCGCATTTATAGGTTGTTTATTCTCATCTAATCTTCCAATAAAAACTAATGATTGTTTTTCTAAAATTACATCTTTATTTTCTTTAGATAGTATTCGAATATTCTCAAAAGAATAACCATTATATATTTTTATAATCTTATTTGATATTTCAGGAAATAAATCTTCAATAGATTTTTGACTTTTTTCAGAAATAGCTATAATGTTCTTAGCTTTCTGAAAAACTTTTTTTTGTCTTTGGTATTGCATTTTTGTTTTTTCAATTCCATACATGCTTCCATGAATCCAACAAAAAATTGTAGATGAATCATCTAATAAAAAACTTGGAATACGCTCATTGAAAGATATTTCATAATCATAAGTTTTATTTAGATATATTTTTCTTAACAATTTTGGAAAATAAGTACATATTTTATCAAATAAATATCTTTTATATTTACTTGATTTATTATAATTTAAAATTGGTCTTATTCTATTGACTTCTTGGGGAATTTTCTCTTCTTTTATTCCAAAACTCATATATTCAAGAACATCAATCTCATATTTATTCAAATCAATATTATTTAAAATATTAGCTAAAATTTTTTCAGCACCGCCACCCATTGAAAAAGACCATATAATAAATAAAATATTTTTTTTCATAATTAATATAACTTAGCAAATATAATTTTTAATGAACAGTTTATAACTTACAAAACAAATATTGACTAGCAAAATAGCTAGTATTATAAAAAAATAATTTATTAATATTAGTATTTGCTATAATTCTCCCTTCTTATAATTTTAATAGCAAAAAATTATTTATTCTTAATTTTTTATTATTTTAAGAATAATTTGTTTGATCTTAAATAAAAAAATTATCAATGATATATTTTTGCTTTTAAATAAATAACGAAAAATTCTATGTTGTTTATCATTAAAATGAACTTTATTTAATGATTCTATTACTTCATTTTCATTTAATATCTTTCTTATTTTTTCTTTTATATGCTTAATATCCATTTGAGATGAAAAGATCATTCTTTGAATAGTTCTTTGTGTAGAATCAATAAAAATTCTTTCTTTTATATTAGAATCGTCTTCAATCAATTCATTCAATTTAGCATATATCATTTTATCCGTTTCATGATCTGTTTCATGATATTGTATATGTAATCCACTCGTATTAGAAAGTACATAAAAATATAATGGTGAGGGAATTACAGATATTCTGTTGCAATTTTTTAAATAATCAAGATTAAACAAAATATCTTCGCCTAATACAATATTATTTATAAAATAATGATTTATTTTTTCTCTAATATATAATTTATTCCATAAAGAAAACAATAAAATGTTATCAAATAAATAATCTAGTATATTATCTACTTTACCTAAATAATCTATTCCTCTATGTTCAACAATATTATTATTTGAACATTCAATATATCCACATATAGATATATCTGATGAATTAGAAATAATATTTTCTACTAAACTTGATATCATATTAATATGTAAATAATCATCTGAATCAACAAATTGTACATAATCTCCTGTAGCTGCTTTTAACCCACTATTTCTTGCAGCAGATGCACCCTCATTGTCCTTATCTATAATGATTATTCTTGGGTCAGATGATGCAAAATGAGTTAATATTTTTAAGCTCGAGTCTGTTGAACCATCATTAATAACTATTATTTCTAAGTTTGTATAACTTTGTTGAATTATACTTTTTAAACATTTTTCAATTGTTGATTCAGCATTATATACTGGTATAATGACACTAACTTTTTTCATTTTGTTTATTTTCTCCTCAAATTCACTTAAAGAAATATAACCATTAATAATATTTAATAATTTGTATAATTATTTTTTAATTCTTACGGTTATAACATTTCTAATAATAGTTATAAGTAAATTATAAAAATATTTAAAATTTTCGTTTTTAAAATTAAACAAGATAAAAATCATATTTGGAATAATTAAGGAAATTATCATTTTTAATAAAAAAGTTATAATATTTATATTTCCTTGAATTAAAATATTTGTTATATAAAAAGTGACTGTTCCTGAGAATACAGTCAACAAAATCCAAAATAAGAAATTTTTAATATATATTGCAAATGGCTTTTCAAAAACATTAACATAGATGATATATGGTTTTGAAATTACTGGAAATATAGTTGCAATAATAGTTCCTAACATAATCCCTGTCACTCCCATTATACTACCTAATATAAATGATACGACTAAATTGATAAAAGATTGAAGTAGCATAATATTTTTATCCATATAATGGATTCCTAAAGCATTTTGAACACTAATTGAGGGGACATTAATACAATTTACATAATAAACTATAGTAATAATAAGTACTAAATTAAGATCAAATAAGTATTGTTTTCCTAACCAAAGAGTAATAAACTCTTGTATCAACGAAAAAAAAGCAATTGCTGTAAAACCAACAAACCAATTTGCAAAAAATTGGCTTTTTAAATATACATCATAACTATGTTCTTTTGACTCTGTAACATATAGATTACCAAAACTAGTTGTGAATGCTGAAAATATTTGACTAAAAATAGTTTTTAAAGTAGTAGTAATTAAAATATAATTAGAATAAATTGCAACTACAACTGTATTAAGAAAAAAAGATATTAATAAATTATCAGTAAAAGTTACTATAAAACCAGAAATATTTTGAATAAGTAAATCTCTTATTTTTTTATATAATAATTTTTTTTCTGCGGAATTAATTAATATATTTTTATCAATTAATAAATCCTTATAAGTTTTATTAACATAATAAGAACAATAAAAATTTTCTAAAAAATTGAAAATAATAAGTAAAATCAAATAAAATATATAATTATGACTATAAAATATTATAATCATTTGGATAATTTCAAATAAAGTTTTACATACAGTATGAGTAATTGATATAACTCTATTTTGTTGATCTGCATATAAAATATTTTTTTTATACGCATAAAAGTATGTAACTGTTGTTCCTAATAAATATAAAATAAAGTATATTTGAATTTGTACTGAATTTATACTACTATGTACGAAAATATTTAAAAAGAAACTAAAAATTATTCCAACAAAAGTTATCCCCAGACCTATCCAATTATATATCTTTTTATAAAAATTCAAAAAAGCACATATTTTTTCTTTGTTTTTTTCAGCGACAGGTTTATAAAGGAAAAATAACATAGCTGTACTCAATCCCAATTCGGGTAAAGATAACATAGTTACAAAATTCGAAAATAAACTATTTAAACCTAAAAATTCTTCCCCTAAAGATGTTGCAAAAATTTTTCTACTGAGGAATGTAACTATCAATATGATGAAATAGGATAATATACCATAAATACTATTAGATATCGAATTATATGTTCGATCTTTATTTACCATTAAAACACCTCGCTTTCAGTATGTGCATGTTTATTTATCATTTTTAAATACGGTGAAAAATCATAAAGAAACTCTGAAAGGTGTTCTTCAATATATTTTGATTCATCATAATATTTATTAGATTTATTAAATACCATAATATTGGCTATTGATATAGACGGATTAAAATACTTTTTTTGATAAACATGATTTTTACTATCCAAATTCAAGAATGCTTCAATTTTATCAACCATGTTTTCATAATTTAAAATTAAGTCTTCAAATTTAATTCTAAGAACATTTTTATCTATTATTTTTTCATTTTCTCTCATTTTTTTATAATATCTACAAAAATCTTTTACATCAAAAGGGAAAGGGACTGCATTATCTTTTTTAGACCAAAAATATTTATTTAAAATAAAAATATCTCTAGGATCTCTTTCAACCACAATTGCTTTACCTTTTTCGCCTAAATAATTTTCCATTCTATATAAATTATAAGGTAAGAAAAATTGATCTAAAATTATATTTTCATCTTCCTGACATACTATTTTAATATTATTAAAAATAAATTTTGAAGCAGCATTATAAAATTCTTTAGGTTTAATAAATGAAATTTCCAATTCTTTAGATTGTAATTTATCTTTTATAACTATTTTATCATTAAATATTCTTCTAATCCCATATTTGAAATATCTTAACTTATCTTCTATAAAACTAGGATATTCGTTCATATACCATTTTCCTGTATATTCCAAATCTTTAATTTCATTAATAAAATTATCAACGTTTTCTAAAAATTGATGACCAAATATTTTTTTGTAATTTGCCACCCACCAAAATCTTTTTTTATAAAGATTATTCATCTGTTTTCTAAAACTTTTTATTGCTTCGTCGCTTCTTAAAGCATTATTTGCTACTAAGAGTTTATCTTCTAAATCAAATACTCCATTTGGACAGTGCAAAAAAACATATTCAAAAGATGCTGTATCATTTTTTAGATTACTATATTCTGATAGTAAATCAGTAACCGCTGAAGATCCGGAACCAATATACCCGCATGTAATAATAATTTGCATTTATTTTTTCTCCTTTATTTTATTTAACTTATTGTTAATATATTCAAATGTACCCATCTTATATAAAATAAATATTCCTAAAAAAATAAAAATATTCGAACTTTCAAATGGTTTTGAAATAAATTCTAACGAGTGACTTCTGGGAGCCCAATACAAGGACGAAAGAGATAACAAAACTAAAGAACCAATAAAATAATTACTTCTAATTAATTTAGGAATTTTTATCATAAAAATCGCATATAAAGCATTAATCAGTAAAACACCTAAATAATTAAAATTACAATATATTTCTGCAATATAACATCCACCTAGTCCTTCACCTAATAAATATCTTTCGCCTAATACTATATATGAGATAGCTTCAGAAAAATTATTTGTCAAAGTAGCCATTTCTATAGTGTTAGAAGTATAGATTATAGGATTAAAAAACATACGAGTTAGAATATTATTTTTAATCATATATTCTAAAGGATATAAACAATATATTTTATCTGTCTGAAAATAATCTTTATATAATTCTTGATATGATATAACTTTGTAACTTCCACCATTATTATAAATAAAAGAAAAAATAGAACTCAAAGGATTGGATAAGTTTTCGAAGTTACCATATCTTAATAGATTTATATAATTCAATACCAACATACAAATAAATCCTAAAAAAACAAACACAATAATTTTCTTTTTTGTAAAAAAACTTTTTTCATCAACCTGTAAATGATCTCTAATAAAATAATAAGTTAGTAAAAGGACAAGATTAATCATAGCAGTTCCCCTTTGTCCATTTAGCATAGTACACAGACTTATTATCAAAAAAATAATGCTGCCAATATACAAATATTTTTTTGGTGGAAAAAGGGCTAACCATGAATAAAAAGCTAATTGATATAAATTAGCAATTTGATAAACTATTGATGGCAATGTGGTTTGAAACTGAGTATAATAAAATAAATAACCATTATCTTTAATACTCAGAAACATTTCAAAATATTTAATTAATACAAAAACAGAAGAAACACAAAACATTAAAAAAAAGAACATTTCTAAACTAACATTTCTCTTCACTTGAAATGATATATCTGACTCATCATTAAACAAATAAGTTACTACAAATAAAGTAATTAAAGAGATTCCTAAGCAAAATAGAGTATGGCGAATAATGTTATTATCAAAGATTTGAATATTAGGACTAGATAATAATACATCAAAACATATTTGTCCCATCAAAAATAAAAAGAATATAACATTGAATATTAAAAAAATATATCGTTTATTAATTTTTATTAAAGAGTAAATCACATTAAAAATCCATATACTTAATAAAGATAAACATAAAAATATATTATTCTTTATAATATAAAAAAAAATGAAAATAAATATTAATACTAAATATAATTTATTTATTTGAAGTAATTTATTTAAATAACTGCTCTTGACTTTATTTAATAATTCCATATTTTGTTTCCCACTCCTTTCTTAGTGGATTATTGCACTAAATATGTAGTTTTTCTCGTAACTTTACTAAAACCTTGCAAAAAAAATACATTTTTTTTTGTACACAATAAATATATATTTTTTTCAATAGTGTCAATTTTTTTATATAAATATTTTTCATCCAATTTGGATAGTCGTTCTGCACATAATCGATAAGCATATTAAATTCATCAATTTTATTAAATGCAATAAACCTCTGTGTTCCAAGATATAAAATGTGTAGTACTTCAAGATATTCCAATTCAACTTGTGGATACTTATTATCTAAATGTATCTTTAAATAATCAAAAGCTTTAATTATATCCATACTCTTAGCATTATAAGAATTTTGTTTTGTAATTGATCCTTCTCTAGTTCTATAGTAATAATACTCATCATTTATATATTCTATTTGGTCAGTATAATTTAATAATGCTGGAATTATTGCAATATCCTCATACCAAATACCTACAGGAAATTTAAAATTATGAGTTTTCCAAAAAGATAATTTGATAATTTTATTACATGCATTGCAAACAGTTCTAGTTGCAGAAAACTTATCGTTCTCATCAAAATTACATCTAATTATTTTTTGCTTATTTTTTGAATAATATTTAACAAAATCATACATAATAATATCTGGCTTTTTTTCATCTATTTTTTTAGATACTTTTAAAAACAAATCTTTACCAATAAAGTCATCAGAATCTATAAAAGTTATATATTCTCCTTGCGCAAATTGTACACCATAATTACGAGCATCACTTAACCCACCATTAACTTTGTTAACTATTTTAAATCGTTTATCATTACTGATTATTAATTTGGCTCGATCAATACTGTGATCAGAAGATCCATCATCTACAATTATTACTTCAAAATTTTCAAAAGTCTGTTTCTTTAATGACAATAGACATTCACCAATATATTCTTCAACATTATATACTGGAAGTATAACACTGATTTTTATCATATATTTATCTCCTCTAGATTAATAATGCTTTTTTATCCCATTAATAGTATAATTTACGAAACAATAAACACTTTTAAATAGATTAAGTTGTTCTATATTTCTATATATATTCCATACCCATTGAGCTGATTTAAATTTATTTGAGCTAATAGATCCTTTGCGTTTTCTATAACTTAACAGTACCTCATTTAATCCAAAAAATCTATTTGCTTGTTTAATTAAAGTAAGCCATAAAACGTAATCTTCGTGTTTAACATTTAAAAAACTAACATTATTTAATAAACTTTTATTGATTAAAACACTTGAGCAAGCAATAACATTAGTTTTGAGTAAATCGTTATAAGTAACAAACTCAGGAATATTAATTTTACTTTTTTTAATATTATTTTGTTCATCTATTAATTCATAAGCTGTATAACAAAAACTTGCCTTTTTTTCTTTTAAAAATTTAATTTGTTTTTCTATTTTATCATTATACCAAATATCATCTGAATCTATAAAAGCAATATAGTCACCTGTAGAATTTAATATTCCAACATTTCTGGCATTAGAAACACCTTGATTTGTATCCAATTGAATTAATTTGATTCTCGAATCTTTAAATTTACTTATTTTTTGAATAGTACTATCGTTTGAATAATCATCCACAATAATAATTTCTAAATTTTGATATGTTTGAGATAAAACTGATTCTAAAGTTTTAGATATATAATTTTCTGCATTAAACACTGGAACAATTACAGAAACTAAATTTTTATTTTCCATATTTCAAATCTCCAAAACATTTTGTAATAATTTCTACTTTTCCAATAAGTAGTCGTATAATAGGATTAAATAGTGACAAATAGAATACTTTAATGTTTTCTTCTTTCATCTGTCTTCTTATCATTTCAACTGTACACATATATTCCTTGTTCTGTGGTAGATATAATCCTTGGTTTTCCTTATCTATATATTCTTTTATATCCTGACACAACTTTTCTATAGATATTGAGCTTCTCTCATTTCTAAGAGTAGGGAAAATATGAAATTTTCTGACAGCTTTATATAATCTTTCCATATTCCCTGGAGCTCCTTTGCCATATACCATTGGTGGTCGGACAATACATACTTTGAAATTATTATCATTTAATTCATTTAATTCTAATTCAGCTTCATATTTGCTTCTTCCATAGTATGTATGAGGATGACATTTGGTATCTTTAGTAATAAGCTGATTTGAATGATTTAATCCATATACACTCATTGAGCTCATAAAGATAAATTGGCGAATATTTTCTGACTTTGCTTTTTTTGCAATATCAACTGCTAAATCTCTATTGACTTGATAATAAAGTTGCTCATTTTCTTTAACTTCTTTTTTATGCGCAATACCAGCCACATGATAGACAACATCAAACGAAGAGAAGTCAAACTCTTTCCAGCAGTCATCCCTGACATCAAGCTCTTCTACATAATAGTCATCTGGATACTGTTCAAGGTATTTCTTGAAGCTTGTTC
>ERZ1643251.2781-NODE-2781-length-17173-cov-6.968221_pt1 | contig 17173 bp, 15 predicted proteins | sample MGYA00579261_ERZ1643251 | MGnify/ENA primary metagenome ERZ1643251 (study PRJEB29033, sample SAMEA4952267) | chicken gut metagenome | biome: Broiler Chicken; feature: Gastrointestinal Tract; material: Caecum | place: Ireland | collected 2018 | study: Broiler...
TAGCCCAAGCTACTAAACACCCCAAGAGCGCAGGAATACACCAAAGCAAAAAAAGAATCCATGCCATCATGTACCATTCCGCAGTGGAAAGGAACCACAGCCCCGGCAGCAAAAGCAGGGCGACGGGCAGGAGAATGCGCCACCTCACCTGGGCCGTGCGGCACAGCAGTAGCTCCAGGAAAAACATGGGGAAAAAGTGGCCATACAGCAGTAAACCCTGGTGCCACGGGGGGATATTAAGCGGAAGTTCCGAAAAGGCACTTACAAAAATCACTGCATAACCAATGAAAAATAGGATACAGAGTGTCAGCAATATTTTGTCACTCTTAATTAGGTTCATAATAATACCTCCTTGCCAAATTCTGATTTGTTAATAGCTGAGCCGAATGGGTGTCCATTTATCAACTCTTATGGTCAATCAATCCCCACACAGCAACAATCAGGCCAAGGATTGCCATACCGAAAAAGAAATACAGTGCAGAAAGCAGGCCATATCGGGATATATTCCAAAGAGCGGAATGCTGCCCGTTGAGCGTCCAGTCGTTTGCCATTGATCCGGCTAAAATCATGGCAACTGAAAGTGCCCCTGTCAAAAATATCAGCATCCCAAATATCATTTTCTTCGTAGCTTATTCCTCACATTAAAAAGACATCAGGTGTCCAGCTCACAGCAGTACAGGGTATTGGTGTCGGTATCGTAAAGCCCAAAGGTGAAGTTGAAGGAGTTCCGCTCCAGAATATCCTTTCCGGCTGCGTCATCTTCGGCCTGCCGGTCCAGCAGAAAATAGTACCCGTTCTGGACTTCCGGCACCAGCGGGTTGCCGTTGCTGTCGCCCAGATAGGGACCAATTTGATAGGCCGTGTGATTCTCCTCACCGGAAATGCCGTACACGAGGATTTGAGTAGTCTCGTCCACAGGAAGGCAATGCCAATCCGCATTCGCCTTTATCTGTTCCAAGACGGTATCGTCCTGAAACGTAAGGACAATGCAGGAGGTTCCGTCCCCATGAAATCCACCGTGGGTGTCGGAAGCGGAAACCTCACTGCCGCCTGAGACATCCAGGTCCAATGCTTCAGAAACGATGTCCTGCGGCGTTTTAGCACCACAAGCTGTAAGACTGGTCAAGGACAGAACGATTGCAACCATAAGAGCCACAAATTTTCTTTTCATTGAAATCCCTCTTTTCGTTTTGTAATTGGCTATTATCCGGCCTGAACCTCAGGCAAGAAGAAAATGCCCTCTGCCAAATTGATAAACATATCCGGATCACGGAGACAGTAGGCTTTATCTTTCCACCACACTGTACTCCGATTTGCTGAGATGGTCCGGTTAGAGCCATCCTGCAAATGATATGTAATGGAGATCAGCGGCTCCTGGCTGCTGTCAGCTTTTTTGAACGGGTCATATTTGAGAAAGCCAGTAAGTTTAAGTGCCAGCTCTATTTTTTCCGGGTCGGTTTCTTCTTTTACTTTCTCGGTAACCTGGGGTTAAGCAACGCTCACTGATTGAACTTCATCCATTTCAGGCAAACCGAGCAGCCACATACCATCCATTATTATTTGAACCCCTACCAGTAGGATGGTTACGATAATGATTTGTGCCAGAAATTTAAGAATTCCTCTTGTAAGCTTGTTCATCATTATGGTTTCCTTCCTAAATTCCGATTTACCTGTTTTATGTGCTTTTTTCAATGCTCTCTGCAATTTTCACCATCTCACTCTCGGGCAGTGCCGCCGAAATGCAGAACAGAATATCTCCGGATTCGGAATGCCATACCAGAGCATTCGCATTTTTGGGGTCAGCGTCCTGGTAAAAATCGGCTTTCTGTGTTCCCACAGCCACTTCCTCTGCGGTCATCTGGTCTGAGACTAAAAAGAGGCTTGTGGCGTCTGCACCGGCGGAGTACATGAAATGGATCACCTGACCATCACTGTTGCTATAAGTCCGCATAGAAGTGCCTCCCGCAGACTGCACATTGGTTTCTTCAAATCCATCAGGCAACCATGTGGGAGCAAAATCGGTGGTCATTTCTTCGTCCGGTGCCGGTCCCTCAAAGCGGTACTCCACAAAAGTTTCATACTGTTGGCGTACCCAGGCAAAGAAGGCACCTCTGGCCTCGGCATCTACCGTGAGCCATGTTGTACCGGTCAGAACAACCGCTACCAGGAAACAAGCTGCTGTCCGAAGAAATTTGTAGGCTCCAGGATGCCGTCCTCGCCGGATAACACGCTTCATTTTGCGTTCAAATTGTGGGGAGAACTGATGGTCGCACTCCTGCGGAAGGGGCAAGGAATCAAGAATTGCCTGATCTGCCTCTGACGCAGCAGCTCTCAGCATTTCATCTGTAATCATAGCTTGCCCTCCTTTTCGTACAGTTCCTTCAATCTGTTCTTGGCACGCTGGTCAAGTTTGGATGCAGCAGCATGGGATATTCCAAGCATAGCCGCCACTTCTTTTACGCTGTAACCCTGATGGTATCGGAGTAAAATTACCTCTCTATATCGTGCAGGCAGTTTCAGGATACAGGCTGCCAAGGTGTTTTCTCCTTCATAAACAGCCGGAACGCCTTGCATCTCATCGTCCAGCTCGACGATTTGGTGGCGGTTGCGTTTCCTATAAAAGTCTATTGATTTATTCTCTACTATTGTAACGATGTAACCCTGCGTTTTTGGACACTTGGGTTGACCGATTTTTTCAATATTTTCAGCAATTTTCAAAAACGCCTCATGCACAGCATCTTCGGCATCCTGTTCGTTGGTCAGTATTCTATTTGCTATGTGAAACATCATGATTCGATACTCCATGTAGATTTGCTCAAACTTTGAGCGATCTTCAGGAGTATCTATCATTTGAAGATAAATCATCATGCTACTTCACCCCCGGTTTTCTTGTTTTGATTGTAGTATACTGGGGTTACTCCAGGCAAGTACGAACAGTATCCGTGCAAACATAATAAAATTGCCCGCAGAAAATTCTACGGACAATTTTATGCCTAATCATCATGGTGAGGCTCAAACCATTCCAAAGAACTTCAAAGCATCCGTGATCGCCGCTTCCTTTTCCGGCGGGCATTTCGGTTGTCTGGAATTCTCAGACTTCGGTTTATTATAGTTTTCCCGCTCGATAATGCCATACTTCTGTTTGACCTGGGCGATATAAAGGTGGCTGACTTTCAGCCCTGTATGTTCCAGCACATACTCTTTAATTTCCTCATAGGTGGCCTTGCTCTCCGCCGCCGTTAAATCCAGCTCGTCCAGATTCAACTCCACCTCGATATGCTGCTTAGTATTGAGTTTGGACAAAAGTACTACCGTCTCCACATGCTTGGTCCGGGGGAAGAGATCCGCCGCCACGGCCTGCCGCAGGACATAGCCCCGCCCGGCAAACCGCTTGACGTCCCGTGCCAAGGTGCCCGGGTCGCAGGAGACGTAGACCACCCGTCCAGGGGCCATGTCCACAATGGAGGCGATAACAGACTCCTCCAGCCCCTTCCGGGGGGGATCCACCACCACCACATCTGGCCGCAGCTCCTCCGCCGCCAGCTTCGCCGCCACTGCGGAGGCGTCGCCGCAGAAAAATTCCGCGTTGGCGATCCCGTTGCGCTGGGCGTTCTCCCGGGCGTTTTCCACCGCCTCCGGCACGATCTCCGCACCGATGGCCCGCCTGGCCCGCTGGGCCATCACCAGCGTGATGGTTCCCGCGCCGCAGTAGAGATCCAGCACCGTCTCTTCTCCTGTAAGCCCTGCCAGCTCCGCCGCCTTCTCATACAACCGCTCCGCCTGCCGGCGGTTGACCTGATAAAAGGCAGGTATGGCAATCCGGAAGGTAAGGCCGCAGAGGGTGTCCTCCAAGAAATCCTGGCCCCAGAGGGTGCGATAGTGTTCTCCCAGGATCACATTGGTCCGCCGGGTGTTTTCGTTGAGCACCACTCCCACCGTACCGGGACAGGCCTCCCGGATCCGGCCAACCAGCTCCGCCTCCCGGGGGAGCCGGTCTCCGTTGACAATCAGGCAAACCAAGGCCTGTCCGGCAGCGCTGGTGCGGACAAAGATATGGCGGAGGAGGCCGGTGTGGCGCTCCTCATCATAAGCGGACACGCCGCAGTCCGCTAGGTATTGTTCCACTGCCCGGGCAATGGCCCCCGCCTGGGGACTCTGGAGCAGGCAATCCGTGGCCGGGATCACCTGATGGCTCCGGGCGCGGTAAAACCCTGCCAGCCCCTCGGGGCTGACAGGGAATTGACTCTTATTCCGGTAACCGGCTGTCTGGGGGCTGGCCAGAATCTCCGTGACGGACACATCCGCCCCGCCGATCCGGCGCAGAGCGTCCTCCACCCGCTGCCGTTTGGCCTCCAGCTCCTCGGCATAGGTAATGTGGCGGAAATCACAGCCGCCACAGGCGGGGTAGTGAGGGCAGTCCGGCGCCTGACGGCCCGGAGATGTCTCTTCAATAGACTCCACCCGGGCGAAGGCCACGTTTTTCAGCACCTTCATAATCCGGACGGTACAGCGCTCTCCCCGGACACCGCCGTGGACGAACACCACCCGGCCCTCAATCCGGGCCACACCCAGCCCCTCCTCGGAGTAGCCGGTGATGGTAACAGTATGCAGTTGATTCTTTTGTAAATCGGCCATAGGGCCCTCCTCAGGCACACAGCGGAGCACCGCCGGGTCTCAGGCCTCCCAGCGGTCGATAAGCTGCTTGATCTGGTCGGCAAAATTGCCGAGGTCTCGGTTGGCACGGCCCTTGCTGCGGAGGATAACCTCCTGAAGCAGCTTGCCCATGGCCACCAGGCGCTGATAAGGCGCGGAAACCTTCCCAAAGGGCGTGGTGGTCTTGCGCTCGGGCAGATAGCCCTGGTCCAATACCCGGTTGGCAGCCAGGTCATACACCTCGGTATACTGGGGGGCGTGGGCGCTGAGCCCCAGCCGTTCCAGGCTTTCGGCAAAGTACGGCGCCACTTCCCGGTCCCCGTGGACCACAAAGAAATGGGTGGGGTTTTCAAAGGACTTGGCCCACTCCAGCAGGTGATCCCGGTCGGCATGGCTGGAGAGGCCCTTGAAATTCTCGATCTCTGCCCGGACGGCAATCTCCTCGCCAAAGAGCTTCACGCTCTTGGCGCCGTCCAGCAGCGTGCGGCCCAGCGTGCCGGGGGACTGGAAGCCCACGAACACAATGGTGCTGTCCGCCCGCCAGAGGTTATACTTGAGATGATGGCGGATCCGCCCGGCGTCGCACATGCCGGAGGCGGAAATAATGACCTTGGGCGTCTTGTCTGCGTTGAGCAGCTTGGACTCCTCCACCGACTCGGTGGTCCGCAGCCCCGGGAAGGAGAACATGGCCGTGCCGTCCTTCACCAGCTCCAGGGCCTCCTCGTCCAGATAGCCGTGGAGATCGCCGCAGAAAATACCGGTGGCCTTGCCCGCCAGAGGGGAGTCGATATACACCGGGAAATCCCGAACGGATTTCACCAGGTTCTCCTGCTTGATCCGCCGCAGGAAGTAAAGAATTTCCTGGGTACGGCCTACGGCAAAGGCGGGGATCACCACGTTGCCGCCCCGGCCCAGGGTCCGGTCAATAACCTTGGCCAGCTCTGAGGTGTAGCTCCAGACCTCCTGGTGGTTGCGGTCACCGTAGGTGGACTCCATGACCACATAATCCGCCTTGGTCAGGAGGATGGGGTCCCGGATGATGGGCTGATTGACATTGCCGATGTCGCCGGAGAAAACAATGGTCTTGCTCACGCCGTTTTCCGTCAGCTCCATGGTAATACTGGCGGAGCCCAGCAAGTGGCCGGCATCAGTAAAGATGGCCGTGACCCCCTCGCAGATTTCCACTTTCTGATTATACTCGCAGGTATGGACGTACTCCATGGTCCGCATGGCGTCCTCAGCGGTATAAATCGGCTCTACCAGGGGCCGGCCCGCCCGCTGGTTCTTCCGGTTCTCATACTCTGCATCGGACTCCTGGATGTGGGCGCTGTCCGCCAGCATAATCTCCAGCAGATTGGCAGTAAGACGGGTAGTCCAGATTTCCCCGGAAAAGCCCTCCTTGACCAGCATAGGCACCCGGCCGCTGTGGTCAATATGGGCATGGGTAACTAGCACATAGTCAATGGAATTGGGGGCAAAGGGCAGCTCACGATTATCGATCTCATCCCTGCCCTGCTGCAAACCGCAGTCGATCAGGATCCGCTTGCCGTTTACCTCCAGGCAGTGACAGCTGCCTGTGACGCATTGATCCGCGCCAAAGAAACTCAGCTTCATGAGCGAGCCCTCCTTATTTACGTTAGATGATGGTTCCAGTTTACCACATCCCCTCGCATTTTACAACGCGGGATGTTTTTCATCAGCCCTGGGGACGAACGGCTACTGTATCCACCGGCACAAGGCCGAAGTGGGTCAGTTCCTCGCCGTTAGACACCAGGCGCAGCTCATTAATTGTTTCCACTGAATACAAAGAATCCGCCAGGGACCAGAGAATCAGCCTTTGGCCCGATTCCTCCTGGGGCAGGGACGCCAGGGACTCCTGGGAAATATTCACATAGCAGACGCCCTCGTCCACCCGGACGGAATTGATCATGAAATCCTCCGGGATGACTGCCGTCAGTTCCCGATTCTCCGGTCCTGCCAGCAGAGCCGACACCAGGTTTTCCGCCAGAGTCTGCCCTTCGTAGATCTCCAGAGTACGCTGCTCCCCTTCCAGAGCGCCCTGTCCGTTGAGGAAATACAACGTTACCTCCACCGTCTGCAACACATCTCCCATGTTGGACAGCAGTACATCCCGCTCATAAAAGAGCTGCTTTGGCTGCTGCCCCACAGCCCGTCCCTGAGAGGTGACGGCAACAGCGCTGATGCCCTCCAGCGCGGTCAGGGACAAGGTCAGGCAATAGTCTGCCATGGCCAGCTCCACACCGCTCAGCTGGGAGAAGCCGCTGGAAAGGTCCACCGTTGCCCGGCGATCCTGGATACTCAGGGAAAGCAGCCGCACATCCTCCGGAAAAGGACTGCGCAGAGAGCCATCCGCTGAGCCTGCAATCAGCTGGCGTACCACCGCCTTTGCCTTTACCTCCGTAGAGGCATCTTCCGCAACGGGAAGATCTTCATAGCTGCCCCGGATCAGGTCACCGCCCCGGGCATCCTCATTTCCAGCCAGATAGTAGATAAGATACCCCGTCTCTTCCTCTTGGGGCGTCTGGGAAATGCCGCATGCGGTCAGGGTAAGCATCAGGGCCAGGGCTGCCGCTATCCTTTTTTTCATTCCCCGGCCTCCTCTCTCTCCAGGCAAGGCAGCTTCACAATAAACCGTGTGCCACCTTCCGGGATGTTCTCCGCCCAGATATCACCGCCCCGGCGGCTGACGGTATCCCGCACGATGCTCAGTCCCAGGCCTGTTCCTCCGGCCGCCCGGGAACGGGCCTTATCCACCCGGTAAAACCGTTCAAACACATGGGTCAGATCCTTGGCAGGAATACCGATACCGTTATCCTCCACAGTGATGACGGTGGTTTCCTCCCCTTCCGTTACCCGGATACCTACAAAACCTCCCTGACGGTTATATTTGATCGCGTTCTCCGCCAGGTTATACAGGATCTGGTGGAGTTCTCCCTCCGTAGCCACCACAAAAGCATCGCCGATGGTGCGTACATCGATCTCCTTCCCATCCGCCACTGGGCGCAGCATCCGCACCACCCGTTCCAGCACTGGGCCCACCCGGATCCGGGAGGGGGCTTCCACCACGCCGCTGTCCAACCGCGTCAGACGCAGCAGATCCTCCGTAATCCGGCTCAGACGCTCCGCCTCTTGGCCGATATCGCTGACAAATTCCCGTGCAGTGGCGTTATCAATATTCTCATTCTGCAAAATGGAGTCTGTCAGCAGCCGGATGGCCGCCAGCGGCGTTTTCAGCTCGTGGGACGCATCAGACACAAACTGCCGCCGGGCGCTCTCTGTTTCCTGCAGCCGGTCCACCAGGTCATTGAATTCCCCGGCAATCTGGGTAAACTCATCGTGACCGGCCAATATCGCCCGCTGGTTATAGGCACCCTCCCGTACGCCCCGGATCGCCGTCTGCAGGCTCTCCAACCGCCGGGTAATGCTGCGGCTGACCGCCGCGCTCAGGGTCAGCACCAGCAGAGCCACGCCGATGGAAATACTCAGCAGGTTGCTGCTCAAAGTCTCCAGCAGAGCCGCCTGCTGGGTATCATACTCATACACATATACTGCACCGATAATCTGATTGCGGTAGAGCACCGGCTGGGCGGCGCTGCTGTGGAAGGCTCCTTCCTTATACACACTGTATGAGGCAGTATTCCCCTGGAGGGCCTCCACCAGCTCCGTATAAAAGACATAGTAGCCAGTGGCATTGCCGGCCTCCCGGGTATCGTAGAGCACCTTGCCGTAGCGGTCAGTGACAATGGCACGAGACACACCGTCAGGTTCCACGCCTTCCATGGCCAGGGACACGTTTTCCTCTGTCAGCTCTTCCAGGCCGGAAATGGCCACGTTGATAGCCGCGGCGCCGCTTTGCAGGCTGGTATACTTGGCCCGGAATACCAGATCCTCCGATACCAGCAGCGGGTAGGTGTTCATCAGCACCAGCACCACCAGCAGTATGGCCATATAGCTGGCGCCGATTTTCAGTTGTAAGGAAATCTTACCCCTTAAAATAGTAGCCAACTCCCCACTTGGTCAAGATATACTCCGGCTCTGCCGGGGTTCGCTCCAGCTTTTCCCGCAGGCGTCGGATATGGACATCTACGGTCCGGTAATCTCCGGTGTAGGAGTAGCCCCACACCACATTCATCAGATTTTCCCGGCTGTACACCCGCCGGGGATTCTTCATCAGTAGCTCAATAAGGTCATACTCCTTAGCGGTCAGCTCCACTGTCTCTCCATCCCGGATGGCTACCCGCTGCTCCATATCCAATGTCAGCCCTCCCACGGTGATGCGGCTTTGCTGCTTGGCCTGCACCGCCCCGGAGGCCCGCCGCAGCAGAGCCCGGATCCGGGCCTTCAGCTCCAGGATGTTGAAGGGCTTGGTGATATAGTCGTCTGCCCCGCACTCAAAACCGATAATCTTGTCCGTATCCTCACTGCGTGCTGTGAGCATGATAATAGGGACGCTGGAAAACTCACGGATCCGCACACAGGCCTCCAGTCCATCGATCTCCGGCATCATCAGGTCCAGAATGATGAGGTCAAAGTTTCCCGTCCGGGCCAGTTCCACCGCGGACGCCCCGTCGTAGGCGCATTCCACTTGGTAGCCCTCATTTTCAAGGTTGAACTTGATCCCTTTCACCAACAGCTTTTCATCATCTACAACCAAAATCTTCATATATTCCTCTCCATGGGTTCTTAAATTTTTCATTCATCCGCCCCTGCGCCTGCCACGGCCCGGTTCCGGAAGCCCTCCAGGGTAGCCTCGCCGATCCCCTTGACCTCCAGCAGCTCGTCCAGACTGGTAAAAGGCCCGTTCTCCTCCCGGTAATCAATGATCCGCTGGGCCAGCACAGGCCCGATCCCATCCAGCGTTTCCAGCTCTGCAAGGCCCGCAGTATTTACATCCACCGGCGGTGAGGGCTCCGGTGTAACGGTTTCATCCGTCTCCCGGGTGGTTATCATGGTATAGCCCCTCTCCTTCACCGGTTCCGGGCGCTGCAAATACAACCCTGCCAGCACGCACAGGAATACTGCCGTCATCACCAGCAGGAGACATTCTGTTTTTGTTATTTTTCCTGTCACTTTCACAGTTGAACTCCCAGGAATTATTTGATATACTTATCAATAAACTGTCGGTTCCTGTCAACTGTGCGGAACCAAATATACCAATCATACAAGAGTATACCATATTTATTTGGAGAATGATATGAAAAATCGCCGTTTTCTCTCTCTTTTTTTCTGCCTTGTTTTAATTTTTACGCTGGGGTCCTCCGCCCTTGCGGCTGAGGGCGATACCGGAGACTGGGAGGTAGCTGCCAAGGCCGCCCTTCTGGCAGATCCGGACACTGGGGAGATCCTATACGCCCGGAATATCCATGAGCGGCTCTATCCCGCAAGCCTCACCAAGGTCATGACCGCCCTTTTGGTGCTGGAGGCTGTGGACAGCGGGAAACTGTCCATGGACACCGTCCTCACCGCCTCCCAGACAGCCATTGACAACCTGCCCTCCGACGGCAGCAACGCCGGCATCAAGGTAGGGGAAGAGATGACCGTGGAGAACCTTCTCTACTGCATTCTTGTGGTATCCGCCAACGAGGCCTGTGACATTCTGGCGGAGGGTGTGGCCGGCTCCATCGATGCCTTCGTCGAGCAGATGAATGCCCGTGCCAAGGCCATTGGCTGTGAGAATACCCACTTTGCCAATACCAACGGCCTTCAGGATTCCAACCACTACACCACCGCCTGGGATCTCTATCTGATTACTCAGGAAGCGATGAAGCACGAGATGTTCATGCCCATCTGCAACACCAAGGTCATTGAGATCCCCGCCACCAACCTTTCCCCCTCCCGCACCTATTACACCACCAACTACCTCCTCTCTCCCATGCGCAACGACAACTACGTCTATCAGGGAGCCGAGGGTGTCAAGACCGGCTCCACCAGCGACGCCGGCTACTGCCTCATTGCCACCGCCACCCGCAATGGCCGCTCCCTCCTCAGTGTGGTGCTGGGAGCCAAGCAGGTCACCCTGGACAATGGTGACAAGGACGTCCAGAGCTTTTCCGAGACCATCAAGCTCTTGGACTGGGGCTTTGATGAATTTACCCGCCAGGTGATCCTGGGCACTGACGAGCTTATTGACGAAGTTCCTGTTGCCCTTTCTCAGGAACAGAACTCTGTAAAAGTCCACCCTGCTGAGGAAATTGAGTGCCTGATCTCCAATGACATCGATCCTGAAAAAGACATTACCCGTACCGTTACCTTTACCGAGGAGAGCGTGGAGGCGCCGGTAACCAAGGGGCAGGTGCTGGGAGAGATCACTCTCAGCTGCGGGGACACGGTGTACGGTACCGTGGATCTTCTGGCTGACGAGGATGTGTCTGCTTCCCGGCTGCTGGTGTTCCGTCGTGATCTGGTTCTCTTCTTCCAGAAGCCTGTTGTAAAAATTGCTATTGCCGCTGTTGTGGCGCTGATTATCCTGATCATTGTCCTGCGGCTGACGGTATTCAATCGCCGCCGCCGGTATGGCCGGGGCTACACTGGTCCCCGCAGCGGTGGTTACCGCGGCCGCCGCCGGTAATAGCCGCCAGCAAACGATTCAATAACATATAAAGGCCCCCTGCGGCATATGCCGCAGGGGGCCTTCCTCTTTAGATACACTGTGACAGCTCTCAGATCCGGGCCACACCGGAACGGCGGGCAGCTTCGGCTACCGCTGCCGCCACCGCCGGGCCTACCCGCTTGTCAAAGGCCTTGGGGATGATGTACTCCGCCGACAACTCCTCATCGGAGATCAGCTCCGCGAGAGCTGCCGCCGCCGCCATCTTCATCTCCTCGTTGATATCACTGGCACGCACATCAAAAGTGCCCCGGAAAATACCCGGGAAGGCCAGGACGTTGTTGATCTGGTTGGGGAAATCACTGCGGCCAGTAGCCACCACCGCCGCGCCGGCAGCCAGAGCTTCCTCCGGAAAAATCTCAGGAGTGGGGTTGGCGCAGGCAAACACAATGGCGTCCTTTGCCATGGAGCGGACCATGTCCCCGGTAACAGTACCTGGGGCACTGACGCCGATAAACACATCGGCCCCCACCAGGACGTCCGCCAGGGAACCCTTCCGACCCTCCCGGTTGGTAACCTGAGCCATCTCTTCCTTAATCCAGTTGAGGCCCTCACGACCGGCATAAATAGCGCCCTTTCGGTCGCACATGGTGATATCCCGATACCCGGCGGAAAGGAGCAGCTTCACAATGGACACCGCCGCCGCTCCCGCACCGGAGGTGACGATCCTGACATCCTCCTTCTTCTTCCCCACTACCTTCAGGGCGTTGGTCAGTCCGGCCAGGGTGATGACGGCAGTACCGTGCTGATCATCATGGAAAATGGGAATGTCGCAGCGCTCCTTCAGCTTACGCTCGATCTCAAAGCACCGGGGAGCGGCAATATCCTCCAGATTGATGCCGCCGAAGCTGCCGGAAATCTGATACACCGTCTCCACAAAGGTATCCACATCCTGGCTCTTGATGCACAGAGGAAACGCATCTACCCCGCCAAAGGCTTTGAACAGCACACATTTTCCTTCCATTACCGGCATACCGGCCTCAGGGCCGATATCCCCTAGGCCCAAAACAGCACTGCCGTCGGTAATGACAGCGCAGAGATTGTGCCGCCGGGTCAGCTCATAGCTCTTCTCGGGAGCCTTCTGGATCTCCAGGCAGGGCTGGGCCACTCCCGGCGTATAGGCCAGGGACAGATCCTCCTTTGTCTCCACAGGCACGGTGGCAATAACCTCAATTTTTCCCTTCCACTGCTCATGGAGCTTCAGGGATTCCTTTGCATAATCCATGGTTTCCGTTCTCCTAATCGTCATAATAGGTAGGCCCCTGACCCGGCCTGTCAGCGGCCCTCCCGAGCCAGGGCTTCCCGCAGCGCCAGAGACAACTGATCCGGGCAGCTGGTGGGCTTCCAGCCGCACTTGATCCCCTGAAGCCGCGCAATGGCTTCCTCTGCGGGCATTCCCTCAACCAGGCGGGATATTCCCTGAAGATTGCCGTTGCAGCCGCCAGTAAAGGCTACTGCTTTGATAATTCCATTCTCCAGCTCCAGATCGATCCGGCTGGAACAAACTCCTTTGGGCGCATATGAATAGGTCATTGCAAGACGTCTCCTTATCGTTATTGCGCCGCGCTTTTTGCCGCGCAGCACAGCATATCGTGAAAAGTATAGCAGATGTCTCCTTGCCTTGCAAGCCCCTCATCTTCGGCATTTTTCGGCCCTAAAAATAAAAAAGCACACTCTCCGCTGCCTTCCGCAGCTGGGGAGAGTGTGCTTGATTTTTCGCTTTGTTCATGGAATCCTGCCAATCTTGGCTCTCTTGCTTTGTTCCCGCTCTCCCGGCCACTCCCTATCTGGCCGTATATGCTTCCTTCTTCCTCTCTTCCTCTTCCAACCGGTCACGCCATATTAATCTTTAACTTCAGGCGGATCCTGTCACTGATCATGGCAATAAACTCGCTGTTGGTAGGCTTGCCCTTGGCATTGCTGACGGTATATCCGAAAAATCTCTGGAGGGTTTCCAGATCACCTCTGTCCCACGCCACCTCAATGGCATGGCGGATCGCACGCTCTACCCGGCTGGGTGTGGTATGAAACCGCTTGGCTACCTCAGGATAGAGTATTTTTGTGACAGAGTTGATGACCTCCATGTTTTCCACAGTGATCATGATCGCTTCCCGTACGTACTGATAGCCCTTGATATGGGCAGGAACTCCCACCTCATGGATAATGGACGTTACCATCTCCTCAAGGCCCGGCGCGTGGAGCTGCTCGCTGCGCTTCTCTGCCAGCTGAAGGAGGTTTTCCAGCATAGCGGTCTCATTATACGGCTTGCTGACAAACATAGCCGCGCCAAGGTTCCCCGCTTCTGCCACCATATCCTGACTGACAAAGTGCGACACCGCCACTACCTGGGGCCGGTCATCACCCTCCATCCGCCGAAGAATACTCAGGCCGTCCAGCCCCGGCAGCAAAAGATCCAGCAGCAGCAAATCCGGCTTTGTATCGCGAACCAGCTGCAGTGCCTGGTTTCCATCGCCGGTAGAACCGGTGACAACGAATCTGCCGCTGCGCTCCAGAACGCTTTGCAGCATGAAGCGGGCATCCTCGTTAATATCGGTCAGTACAATTTTTATTTTGTTGTCCATATGCATGATCCCTTTCAAAAGTATTGCATGTCGACATATACTGCTGGCTATCCGTCTGTTTAGACGAAATCTCGAAGCTTCATCGCGCCTTGGTTACAAATTACCATAAACAGACAGAAAACTCAAGTCGAAACTTGCCGTCACTTTCGAAAAATCGTACCAAATCTTTCGACAAAATTGTAAAATTTTGCCTTATTTGTTGCAAAATGTAACACCTATTATTCAGCTACGACGAATCACTCTTGCATATGTATGAATCTCCGCGGTACCAGAACCCGCCCAAATGCCGTCCAGCCACCACGCCGGCAGCCGCCTCCGCTTCCGGATCGGAGCAAAACAAAAAGCGACTTGTTTTGACAAGTCGCTTTTTGTTTGGTACACCCACTTGCAGAAATTCCTTTACTGCTCCGGCGCCAGCGGAAAGGCCACATGAACCGTGAACAGATCCGCCATTGTCTCCACCGTCAGCGTTCCGCCGCAGGCTTCAGTAAAGCTGCGGGCAATGGACAGGCCAAGGCCGCTGCCGCCGTCGGTACGGCTCTCATCCCCCCGAACAAAGCGGGCAGTGAAATCCACTCCTGCCGGCAGTTCCTGCCGGGAGGTATTGCGGAGACTGGCCTGCGCCTGTCCCTCCTTCCCTTTCAGGGTCAGATAGATCCGGCTGCCGGGAAGGGAGTACTGCAGCGCATTCTGAATCAAATTCTGGAACACCCGGTAGAGGCGTTTGCCGTCCGCCACTATGGGCATCTCCCCCTCCGGCAACTCCGTCCGCAGAGTCAATCCGCTTTTTTCAATGGGATCCGCCATGTCTGCCAAGGTCTGCCGCAGAAGCTTGGCCAGATCCAGCCGCTCCAAATCCACCGGCAGCTGACCGGAGGCCGCTTTGCTGACCTCGAACACATCCTGGACCATAACCTTCAGCCGCTGGGCCTTTTGATCAATGATCCGTGCATAGTCCGCCGCCGCCCCTTCCAGCGGCTCCTGCTGCAGCAGCTCCGCATAAGAGAGAATGGACGTAAGAGGCGTTTTCAGGTCGTGGGACACGTTGGCGATCAGCTCCACCTTCATCCGCTCGCTGCGGGTCCGGTCCGCCAGAGCCTGCTGAAGTCCTGCCTGGATGTGGTCCAGATCCTCCGCAATCTGGTGGAGATCCCCGTCGTCGGGCAGGCTGGAAGCCGTATCCAAAGCCCCTGAGCGGATAGCCGCTGTCTGGTCCGCCAATCGCCCGATATCCCGGGCCAGGGCCAGCTGATGCCGGGCCCCAAAGGCACAGATCGTCAAGATCAGGACAAACACCGCAGCTGTCATCACCAAATAGGCAGCATACAGATTCCACCAGTACCAGCGTTCGCCGATCACCAGGAGCAAGAGTGCCACAACGGCGCAGATGACCATTCCCACCACCGGTGCCAGCGCCCAGCGACGCAGGCGCTTTTGTACCGGCAGCCGCAACGTCCGGTCACGGAGCACCCGGATCAGGCTGCGCAGCCATCCTCTACGCTGTTCCTTGGGGTTGTACCGGTGGTCGTTGTGGATGAGCCAGATCACAAGGCACAGTGCCAGTGCAGCCGGCAGGTTGGCCAGCACCATGCTTATCCCGTAGGACAGGCCGCTTGAAAACAAGTCCGGCCACTGCCCGGCGCCATGCTTGTACAGAGCGGAGCGGATCACAATATAGTAATCCCACAGTCCCCCCGGCATTATCATCCGCAGCAGGATTGCCGCCACAGCAAGAAAGCGGATCTCTGTACAGACATACACAGTTTTTGCGGCAATAGCTGCCTCCGCCTGCTTCCGGTCCTCCCGAAGACGGCGGGCAGCTACCAGCAGGATGATACCTGCTGCCAGAGCCAAAGCGGTTCCCAGATAAAAGTTCCGTGCCTCCCGCAGTCCTTGATACAAATCGTACAGGGGACTGCTGTCGGAGACATACCCGCTTTCGTACCGGCCCTGAAGATAGAGAACGGGAATCTCCCGGGCCGCCAAACGGACTTCCACTTTCTCCACCCCCTCTCCGGCGGTGAAGTTCTCATAGCCGGGCACGTACCAACCGCAGTCCTCTGTGTAGATACCATCGCCATAGAGGTCAACCGGTTCCCCGTCCTTCCATGCCTGGGCCTTGCCATCCCGAAAGATCAGAAGGAAATTGTAGCCCTCAGGCAAGGCTGCGTTTTCGGAAAGAAGCGCCTCAGTGTTGGCGTATATTTGCTGGTAGTCAAAACGGATATCGTAAAGTACATTTTTATCAACCTGAAAGGCTGCGTCCGGCGCCGTCTCCCCAGTCTCCTCCATGGCCATGTCACTGGAAGAAGCGGTGTCGCTGACATCGGAGGTCCAGATGTTATCGCTCTCCAGCACTGTATCGTACCACTTCAGCGTTCCCCCGGCCCCCAAGGTCAGAAAGTCCTTTACATAGCCGCTGACCGTGGATTGAAAGGCTTTCGTTTCCTGCCAATCAGACTTCCACCACTCTCCGCCGCCGGTGGCCCACTGCCCCAGGGCGGAGCACAGGCTGCCTGCCACCAGAGCAAAGCCCAGCAGCAGGGCCAGAAGGCCTGTCCAGGCCCGCAGCCGTGGATGTTTCACCGGCTGCATCTGAATGACGCCCGGGGCATCCACCGCGCCGTCCAAAGCCCTGTTAATCTGGGCAGCCACATAATACTCCAAATTCTCCCCTGGATCTCTATCCATGTCGTTCCATTTTGTATCCAATTCCCCACACCACCTTAATGTAATCTGGCTCCTTTGGGTTCAACTCCACTTTTTCCCGGATGCGGCGGATATGGACCATCACCGTGTTCTCGCAGGCATAGGCGGTCTCTTCACCCCATACCCGCCGGTAAATCTCCTCCGCCGGAAATACCCTGCCCGGATGGCGCATCAGCAGCTCCACAATCTTTGTCTCCGTGGCAGTGAGGTGCACAGCCTCCCCGTCGGCGGTCAGCTGGCAGCTTTCCGGGTCGTAGGTCAGACGGCCGTTGACCATCTGGCCTTTCCGGGCCTGGGCGTGGATATCCCCCAGCTGTGTGTACCGCCGCAGCTGACTTTTCACCCTGGCTGCCAGCTCCTGGGGATTAAAGGGCTTGGTAACATAGTCGTCTGCCCCCATGGAAAGCCCCAGGATCTTGTCGGAGTCCTCGCTTTTAGCGGAAAGGACGATCACCGGCAGATTCCGTTTCTCCCGAATCCGAAGCAGCGCGGACAAACCGTCCAGTCTGGGCATCATAACGTCCAGAAGGATCAGATCCACCGGCTTTGTCAGCGCCAGGTCCACAGCCTCCAGGCCGTCAGCAGCTTTCAGGCAGCGATA
>ERZ1643251.2785-NODE-2785-length-17149-cov-48.483444_pt1 | contig 17149 bp, 14 predicted proteins | sample MGYA00579261_ERZ1643251 | MGnify/ENA primary metagenome ERZ1643251 (study PRJEB29033, sample SAMEA4952267) | chicken gut metagenome | biome: Broiler Chicken; feature: Gastrointestinal Tract; material: Caecum | place: Ireland | collected 2018 | study: Broiler...
AAAAAAAGAAGAATTATTCTTCTTCTGATATATCATTTGATTCTTCTTTTTTTATCATTGCTACTGTTGAAACTTTTTGATCATCTTTAAGATTAATTAATTTAACACCTTGAGCAACTCTTCCTGTAGTAGAAACTTGTTCAATTGGTAATCTAATTATTATTCCACTATTAGTTATAATCATTAAATCTTCATCACCATGAACAGTTTTAAATGATACTATATTACCATTTTTTTCAGTAACATTTAATCCTTTAACTCCTTTACTGCCACGATGTGTCATACGATATTCTTCAACACCAGTTCTCTTACCATAACCATTTTCAGTAACAACTAGTATTTCTTGATTTGGTTCTGCTATTTCACATCCTACTGCTACACCATCACCAATATCTATTCCTCGAACACCTGAAGCAGATCTACCCATAACTCTAATTTCTTTTTCATCAAATCTGATCATACGTCCATTAGATGCTGCCATAATAATTTCATTTTCACCAGTTGTTTTCTTAACAGCTATTAATTCATCATCTTCTTTTAATGTAATAGCAATCTTTCCATTTGCTCTTATATTTTCAAATTCACTTATGTTTGTCCTTTTAATTAGACCTTTTTGTGTACAAAATACAAGATAATTATTATTGTCATTATTACTTACTTTAAGCATAACTTTAACTACTTCATCTTTATCTAATGATAATAAATTAATAATAGGTAATCCTTTAGATTGACGAGAATAAAGTGGTACTTCATAACCTTTAATACGATATACTTTCCCTTTATTTGTAAAGAATAACAAGTAATCATGAGTAGTCATTGAAATGATATTTTCTACAAAATCATCTTCATTTGTAGTCATACCTTTAACTCCTACACCACCTCTATTTTGTGTACGATATGTTTCCGTAGTAATACGTTTAATATATCCTTTATTTGTTAAAGTTATTACTATATCTTCAACTGGAATTAATGATTCATCTTCAATATATTCAACAGCTGTCATATCAATATAAGTTCTTCTTTCATCACTATATTTTTCTTTAATAGCAATTAATTCTTCTTTTATTATATTTAAAATCTTTTCATCACTTGCTAAAATAGATTTAAGTTCATCAATTAATGCTAATAATTCTTTTAATTCTTCTTCTATTTTACTTCTTTCTAATCCTGTTAATCTTCTTAACTTCATTTCTAAAATAGCGTCAGATTGAATATCAGTTAAATTAAATCTACTCATTAATTGTTGTTTAGCTACAACATCACTTTCAGCATTTTTAATTATTTTAATAACTTCATCGATATTATCTAAAGCAATTTTATACCCCTCTAAGATATGAACTCTTTTTTCTGCTTTATCTAATTCAAATTTAGTTCTTCTAATAATTATTATTTTTTGATAATCAACATATTTTGAAATTATTTCTTTTAAATTTAAAATTTTGGGTTGTCCTTCATCTAACATTAAGAAAATAATACCAAAACTTGTTTGTAATTGTGTATGTTTAAATAAATTATTTAATACTACATTAGCATTAGCTTCTTTTTTAAGGGTAATAACTAATTTAATACCATTTTTTAAGTTAGTTTCATCATGTAGATCACTAATACCATCAATTATTTTATCTCTTACTAATTCCGCAATTCTTTCTTGTAATGCTTTTTTATTTACTTGATAAGGTAATTCAGTAACAACAATTTGTGTTTTATTGTTATTTTCTACTATTTCTACTTTACTTCGAATAGTAATTGTACCTTTTCCTGTCTCATAAGCCTTTTTAATACCGCTATTTCCCAAGATTGTAGCAGCTGTTGGAAAATCTGGACCTTTAATATATTCCATTAATTCTGGTATTGTTATGTCGTTATTATCGATATAAGCAACACAACCATCAACTACTTCTCCTAAATTATGTGGTGGAATATTTGTTGCCATACCAACAGCAATACCCATTGTGCCACTTACTAAAATATTAGGAAATCTACTTGGTAATACTACTGGTTCTTTAGTAGTATTATCAAAGTTTGGCATAAAATCAATAGTATTTTTATTAATATCCCTTAATAATTCTAGTGATAATTTAGATAATCTTGCTTCTGTATAACGATAAGCAGCAGCACCATCACCATCGATTGATCCAAAGTTACCATGACCATCTACTAAAACATAACGATAACTAAAATCTTGAGCCATACGAACCATTGCATCATAAACAGATGTATCACCATGTGGATGGTATCTACCTAAAACAGCTCCGACTGTAGTGGCACTTTTTCTAAATGGTTTATCTGGCGTTAAATTGTCTTCAAACATTGTATACAAAATACGTCTATGAACTGGTTTTAATCCATCTCTTAAATCAGGTAAAGCACGAGATACTATAACACTCATTGAATATTCAAGAAAAGATTTTTCTACTTCATTTACTATATTTCTTTGTTCTAATTTATCCATAACTACCTCCTAAATATCCAAATTTTCTACATATACAGCGTTATTTTCAATAAATTGTCTTCTAGGTTCTACTTCTTCACCCATTAATGTTTCAAATACCTGATCTGCTCTTATGGCATCATCAATTGTTATTTGAATAAGAGTTCTATTTTCAATGTTCATAGTTGTATCACATAATTCATGAGCATCCATTTCACCTAAACCTTTATTTCGGCTTACCTCATATTTAATATTTGGATTTTTTTCTAATAATTCAGCTATATATGCATCTCTTTCTTCTTCATTTAATACATATTTTGTTGTCTTACCATGTTTTATATTAAATAATGGAGGTTGAGCGGCATATACATAACCACCTTCAATAATAGGTTTAAAAAATCTATAAAATAACGTTAATAATAAAATTCTAATATGAGAACCATCAACATCGGCATCAGTCATAATGATTATTTTATGATATCTTAATTTATTAATATCAAATTCATCACCAATACCAGTACCAAAAGCTGTAATCATACTTCTAATTTCTTCATTAGCTAATATTCTGTCTAATCTTGCTTTTTCAACATTTAATATTTTTCCTCTTAAAGGTAATACAGCTTGGGTTTTTGGATCTCTTCCACCCTTAGCAGAACCTCCAGCTGAATCTCCTTCGACTATAAATATTTCTGAAATAGAAGCATCTTTACTAGTACAATCAGTTAATTTTCCCCATTGATTAATTGTGTCTAAAGCACCTTTTCTTCTTGTAAGTTCACGTGCTCTTTTAGCTGCAACTCTAGCTCTAGCAGCTGTCATTGATTTTTCAACAATTAATTTTGCTTCATTTGGATTTTCTAATAAAAATCTTTCAAATCCTTCACTAAATACATCATCAGCTATTTTTCTTACTTCACTATTTCCCAATTTTGTTTTAGTTTGACCTTCAAATTGTGGATTTGGATGTTTACATGAAACAATCATTGTTAAACCTTCACGAACATCATCACCTGATAAAGGTTCATCATTATCTTTTAATATTTTATTAGTTCTAGCATAATTGTTGATAATTCTAGTTAATGCTCTTTTAACACCTTCTTCATGTGTTCCACCTTCATAAGTATTAATATTATTAGTAAAAGAATAAACATTTGAAGAATAGCCTTCATTGTATTGTAAAGCTACTTCTATAGATATATCATCTTCTGAACCTTCTAAATGAATAATTTGTTCGTGAATTGGTGTTTTATTTTCATTTAACATTCTAACATATTCACTTATACCACCTTCATAAACAAATTCATCTTTTCTAATATTTAATGGATCTCTATCATCAATTAAAATTAACCTTAAACCTTTATTTAAGAAAGCTAATTCTCTTACTCTTGTTTTTAATACGTCATAATCAAAAATAGTAGTTTCAGTAAATATTTCTGAATCTGGTTTAAAAGTTACAGTAGTTCCTGTTCTATCAGGTGAACATTCATCAATTACTTTTAATGGTTCAACTGTATGACCGCCATTTTCAAATCTAATAAAATGAACTTTTCCATTTTGATATACTTTAACTTCAACCCAGCTACTTAAGGCATTTACGACAGATGCACCAACACCATGTAATCCACCTGATACTTTGTAGCCACCGCCACCAAATTTTCCACCAGCATGTAATACTGTATAAACTGTTTCTACTGTTGATAAACCTGTTTTAGCATGAATTCCAGTTGGAATTCCACGGCCATCATCTTTAACAGTTACTGAATTGTCTTTATTAATTGTTATTTCAATATCATCACAATAACCAGCTAATGCTTCATCAATAGCATTATCAACTATTTCCCAAACCAAATGATGTAAACCTTTACTACTTGTAGTACCGATATACATACCTGGTCTTTTTCTTACCGCTTCTAATCCTTCCAATACTTGAATATCCGAAGCATCATAATGTTCTTTCATCTTTCCACCTCTTCTGTTCTTATTATTTCGCCATTTTTTATCTTAAATATACTTACTGAAGAAAACTTCTTTTTATTTATTTTTTTTATTTCTGTAGTCGTTATAATAACTTGAATATCTTCGGAAATATATTTGATAATATTATTTTTCTTTATGTCATCTAATTCACTAAATACATCATCTAATAATAAAATAGGATTATTATTTTTAAATTGTTTAAAAATAGTAATTTCAGCTAATTTCATAGCTAAAACAGCCATTCTTTTTTGTCCTTGAGAACCATATACTTTTAAATTATTATTTCCTAAATAAAATTCTAATTCATCTCGATGTGGTCCATACAAAGTACTTCCTAACTTTATTTCTTTTTTTAAATTCTTATTCAATTTATCTAATAGATTTTTTTTAATATCTTCCGTTTCAAAGTTAGTAACATATGATATTTTAAAATCAGGTAATTTTGTTATTTCATAAAATATTTTTCCACAGTTTTCATTTAATTTTTCAACAAATTTTTTACGCATTTTATAAATTAATACTGACTTATCCACAAAATAATTAGTTATTATTTGAAAATAAGTATTATCTACTTCAATATTCTTAGCCATTTTTTTTAAATATTCATTTCTTATCTTTAATAATTTATTAAATTCATTTAATAATTTTAAATAATTATCTGATAATTGACTAAGTTCTAAGTTTAAAAAATTCCTACGATTATTAGGAGAACCTTTAATTATTTCCAAATCCTCTGGATAAAAAATAATAATATTTAGACTATTATTAATATAATCAGTTATTTTTTTTATTTCCTGATTGTCTATTTTTAATGTTTTTTTATCTTCTAAATAACTAATTTCATATTTTGTTTTAAATTTGTTTTTTTTAACTGTTCCCTTTATTTTACAACTACTTTTACCATTTTGAATTAAATTATTATCTAATAAATGTGATTTAGTAAGACCCAAAACATAAATACTTTCTAATAAATTGGTCTTTCCCTGAGCATTATTTCCATAAATAATATTAACATGACTATTAAATTTAATTTTTAATGAATCATAATTGCGAAAATTTTGAAGTTGTAATTCATCTAAATACATAAAGTCACCTCTTTTTTAATAAATGTCCAAATTTTCGTATTTTATGTATTTATGTACACCCATACTCATATATATATTATATCATAAAAAAGGACAAAAAAATCAAAAAAATAGGTATTTAGCCTATTTTTTTAGGATGAGATTTTCTTTTTTTTAACTTCATCAATAACATTGTTGCTCTTAGAATTTGATTTTCTAAAACATTGATAGTAATATTGACATCATATGTTTTTCCATTAGTAAATTTAATAACAGAATTCTTCTTATTTTTGCTATAGTTTTCCACATTATTAACGCATATCCAAATACAATTATTCAATTTAGGTGAGCAAGTGGGAAATAAAACAACTTCTTTTACTTCATCAATTATAATTGGCAATTTGTAATCCATATCTAATGTTTTTTTAGCACTTACATATCTCCCATTGTAATTACTACCATAATATTGACAACTTTCATCAACAACATCAAATATATTTTTTTTAATAATATATTCACCATTAACGTCATATATTTTTGTTGTTTTTTTGTCTTTTGGTACTAATAATAATGTATCTTCGTTGATAAAATACTCTTCGATCATAAAACACCCCCTCTAACCAAAATAAATTGGTGTATCTCTTATACCACAAGGGATATGTTGAAATATGTCGAATTGTGTCGAAAATACAAAAAAAATACAATTTTATTGTATTTTAATATGTTTTAATAGGTACTATTAATTGAATTAGGTTTTCATCTTCTGGATTTTTAATTATTATTGGTTTTATTTCCCCATTGAAAGCTAATTCAATTTTATCACAGTCTAATACCTTAATTGCATCCATCATATATTTAGATGAGAAAGCAATTTTAATATTTTCATCATTATTTTTTTCTACTTCTATCTTTTCCACAACATTTCCTATTTCTGGAATATTAGAAGTTACCACTACAGTATTATCAGTACATTCTAATTTAACAGTATTTTTTTCTTCTTCTGTGGAAAACAATGAAACACGATCTAATAATGAATAAAAATCATGCATATCCACAGTTATTTTTAATAAGAAATCGGTTGGAATTAATCTAGAAACATCTGGATAAGTACCATTTATTAATCTTGATAACATAATTATTGTTCCAAACTTAAAGATTATTTTATTATTAAATATGTGGATTTCTACATTTTCTTCTTCATCACTAAACATTCTTGACAATTCAATTAAATTTTTTGTTGGAATAATGATATTTATATCTTCATCCACAGTATTTTCTAAATTTATTGTTTTTTTAGCTAATCTATAAGAATCAGTAGCAGTACATTCTAATATATTTTTAGATATTTTAAAATTCATACCTGTAATTGCTGGACGAGATTCTTGAGTAGATGCTGCAAAAGCAGTTTGATTAAATATATTTTTTAAAACTTTATTACTTAATATAATAGGATTTTTACAATCTTCTAATTCTAAATCAGGAAATTCATTAACATTATTACAATTTAATGAAAATGAACTATTTGCTGTGGAAATAAATATTTTTGAATCCATAACTTCTTCAATACTTATTATTTCATTAGGAAGTTTTCTTATAATATCATATATATATTTCCCAAATACTACAAATTTTCCACAGCTATAATCTTCTTCTATCTCATTTTTATTAATAAAGGTTTTAATAGCTATATCATTATCAGTACTTGATAAATATAATCCTTCATTTGTTAATTCAAATTTTATACAATTTAATATAGGTCTAATATTTTTATTAGATATACCTTTAATAACATAATTTAAATGTTTTATTAAGTGTTCTTTTTTTATTTTAAAATTCATAACTTTCAGCTCCTTTTTTTATTATTTATATTATATATATTATTATTATTGATGTGGATAATGTGGATAACTTTCTTAAACCCTTATAAAATCTATTGTTTTATAAGGTGGATAACTATGTTGAAATCATTGAGTTATCCACGGTAGTTGGGAAATAACTTTGTTGATTTCAATATTTAATTCATCGTTAGTTTCAACTTCTTTTTTAATTTTATTCACAGCATGCATAACTGTAGTATGATCTTTTCCACCAAATTCAGCTCCAATTTTAGGTAATGATTCTTTTAAATATATTCTACATATATACATAGCTATTTGTCTTGGTATTGTAATATCATTTGATTTTCTTTTCCCTCTTATATCTTCTATACTTATATTATAGTTATTAGCTATTATTTGTTGAACTTGTTCTATTTTATTTTTAGATATAACACTACCACCAAAATAATCTTTTAAAGCATCCATAGCAAGTTCTAAAGTAATATCTGAACCGTTCATAATAGCAGCATAAGCAATAGTTCTAGTAATAGCACCTTCTAATTTCCTAATGTCAGTAGTACAATTATTAGCTATATATTCCTTAACATCCTGTGGAAAAAATGTATTTAAATTATTGCCATCTATTTTTCTATCAATAATATCCATTCTCAATTGATAATCTGGTGGAAGAATATTAACAATTAATCCCCAAACAAATCTTGTTCTTAATCTTTCTTCTAATTTTTTTAAATCATCAGGAGATCTATCAGATGCAATGATAATTTGTTTATTATTAGTATATAAATCATTAAATGTGTTGAAAAATTCTTGTTGAGTTTTATGAGCAATTTCTAAATATTGAATATCATCAATCATTAAAACGTCAACATTACGATATTTTTCTTTAAAACTATCAATATTATCAAAATTACTATCATTATCTTTTCTATATATTTTTAAAAAATCATTAACAAATGTATCTGCTGTAACATATAATACCTTTTTTCTACTGTTTTCTTTTATATAATTACCAATAGCATGCATTAAATGAGTTTTGCCTAAACCACTTTTTCCATATATAAATAAAGGATTATACATACTACCAGGTTGTTCAGCTACTGCTAAGGCAGATGCTTTAGCAAATTTATTACTACTACCAGAAACAAAAGATTCAAATGTATATTTTGGATCTAAATTAGATTGGAAAATAGCAGATTCAGGAACACCAATTTCATCTACATCGATAATACTTTCACTATTTAATTCATCTTCAGTTACAAATTCAAATTTAAAAATAGATCCAGTAACATCAGTAAATGTTTTTTCAATTAAATCAATATAATTTTCTTTTAAATGTTTTTTATGCACAGGCATAGGAACTAATATTTTAGCGTATTCTTCATTTAATTCAACCAATTTAGTTTCAGAAAACCACATATCATATAATACTGGTGTTAAATTTTGTTCCATTTTTTCTAAAAAAGAATTCCATATATTGTTGATATCCATAAACTATCACCCACTTTATACACATATATTCTACACTATTTTAAATAAAAACGCTATAAAAAAATAAAAAAAAACATATTTTCCACACAATAAAGCACTTGAATTTGTTGTAAAATAATAGTTATGCACATATATGTGGAAAACTAAATCCACATGTCAAAAGATATGTTAATAAAATATTCCACAACTGTTAATAAAAATGTGGATAACTTAATAAAATGTGGAAAACTACTTGAATTTTATCAAGAAATTGTTAATATATAGTATATAAAAATATTGAATGTTGACATAAAAATTTTAATTTATTACTATTCCACAGGATTATATTTTTTGTTGGGAAATAAGAAATTACAAAATTATAAAAAATCAAACTTTATTTATTGTTTAAAAAATAAAAAAAATATAAAATATATTTCTAATAATTAATTAAAAATTAATCTTAATACTTTATAAATACTTATATTTAAAAAAATTAATAAAAATATTTGACAAAATTAACTTTTATCTATATAATTAATAAAGCAATCAAAAAAACGAAATTTTGGAGGTGGATTATAAATGAAAAGAACTTATCAACCAAATAATAGAAAAAGAAGTAAAAAAATGGGTTTCTTAGCACGTGTTAAAACTAAGGTAGTAAGTAATCGTCGTAAAAAAGGACGCAAAGTTTTAGCTCATTAATACACCACTGATACACAGTGGTGTTTTCTTAATGTAGGAGTGATTATATGAATAAAGAACATATTGTTAAAACAAATTTAGATTTTCAAAGAATAATTAAAAATAATAAGCCATATAAATATAAAGATTATATATTATATATAGAAAGAAATAAAGAAAATAATTATCGTTTTGGTTTTTCTGTTGGTAAAAAAATTGGTAAAGCCTTTATGAGAAATAAAGTAAAAAGACAATTAAGGCATATTGTTGCTAAAAAAGACTACCAAAATGGCTTTAATTGTATTATAATAGTAGGTAGTAATATTTTAAATAAATCTTATAATGAAATGGAACAAAATTTATTAGAAGTATTATCAAGAAATAATTTAATTAAAGGAGATAAAGATGAATAAAAAAATTATATTAATTTTAACTGCAATTTTATTACTAACAGGATGCACTAAGTATAAAACTTATGATAAACAACCAGTTGTTATTGAATCAACAGGTCAAAGAGTTGTTGAAAATATTTTGTGTAAGACTGAAGCAACAGAAGAAGAATTTAATAAATTAAAAGAACAAAATAAATCAAAATTGGACGAACAATTAAATAATTCTAGTATTACTCAAGAAGAATACGATAAAAAAATAGAAGAATTAAATAAAACATTTGATATATCAGATGTTGCATATTGTACTGAATTTCAAGTTTTTGCTGAAAATGAAGGATTATGGACAACTTTATTTGTTAAAACATTGGCTTGGTTAATTATTCAAATAGGAACATTTACTAAAAATTATGGTTGGGCTATTATATTAGTTACAATATTAATTAGATTAGTATTATTCCCATTAACACAAAAAACAGCAATGCAATCAGAAAATTTAAATGCTGCTAAATCAAAACTAGATAAATTAGAATTAAAATATAAAAATAGAAATGATCAACAATCTCAAATGTTAAAAGCACAAGAAATGATGAAAATATATAAAGATTATAATATTAATCCAATGTCTGGATGTCTATTTGCTTTAATTCAAATTCCATTATTCTTTGCTTTCTACGAAGCATTATATAGATTACCAGTTGTCTTAGAAGAAAACTTCTATGGTATTAATTTAGGTTTAACGCCTCTTAATGCATTATCAAATGGACAATTTTATTATTTAATTTTTAGTGCATTAGTTATCGCTGCTACTTATTTCTCATTTAAATTAAATACTTCGATGAATCCATCTGGTGAACAAGCTAATCAAATGAAAATGATGATGAATATAAGTATAGTAATGATTTCAATAGCTTCATTTACAATATCTACTGGTATAGCTTTATATTGGATTGTTAATAGTAGTTTTACAATAGTTCAAAATTTATTAGTTAAAAGGAGAAAGAAAAATGATCACATTGCATAAATATGAAGGAAAAAATGTTGATTTATTAAAAGAACAATGTTCAAATGAATTAGAAAATGCCTACATGGTAACAAAAGAATTAGAAAGTGGTTTATTTAAAGGCAAAAAATATCAATTAGAAGCAATAACAAAAGAAGAAATTATATCTTCAATTAAATCATTTATTAATGAATTAAGTAAGAATATGAATTTAGAAATTAATTCAGAAATAAGAATTGAAGAAAATAATATTAATATTTTATTAGTAAGTGATAATAATAATATTCTAATAGGTAAAGATGGTAAAACATTAAATGCAATTCAATTAATTTTAAGACAATCTTTTAAAGAATTAAATCAATTTGATTTAAGAATTATAGTTGATGTAAGTAATTATAAAGCTAAAAAAATAAAAAATTTAGAATATGAAGTTAAAAAAATCTGTAAAGAAGTTTTAAAAACTAAAGTTGAAGTTAAATTAGATCCTATGAATTCTTATGAAAGAAGAAAAGTTCATTCAGTTGTAGCAGAATTTGAAGGATTACAATCTATTAGTTATGGAGAAACTCCTAATAGATATACAGTTATAAAAATTAAAGACTAATAGTCTTTTTTTCTTGATTATTATCAAAACTTATTTTATAATATTCTAGATGAAAGGGGTTAAAATATGTCTGAACAATTACCTAGTAAAATATTAGATGAATTAGATGATGAATATTTAAGTATCATAAATCCGATTATATCTAATGAAGAATTTATAAGAAGAAAAAAATTTAATCATCATGAACATAGATCAGTTTATGGTCATAGTTTAATGGTTTCGGTAAAATCTTACCATTTAGCTAAAAAATTAGGACTTGATTATAAAGCTGCAGCTATTGGAGGATTATTACATGATTTTTATTATAAGGATTGGCAATTAAACAAAGAAAAGCAACCATTAAGAAAACAACATGGTTTTGTTCATGCAAGAGAAGCAGTAGAAAATTCAAAAACATTATTCCCAGAATTAATTGATAAAAAAGTAGAAAATATAATAAAAAGGCATATGTTTCCTTTAAACTTTATTCCCCCATTATATTATGAAAGTTGGTTAATATGTTTTGTTGATAAATATTGTTCTTTAGAAGTATTTAAAGAACCTAAAGAATGGTATAAATATATAGGTTTAAGAAAGAAGTGATAAAATGGAAGATACAATAGCAGCCATTTCCACAGCATTAGGTGTTGGTGCAATATCAATAATAAGAGTAAGTGGTAATGAAGCAATAAATATAGTAAATAAAATAACTAAGTTTAAAAAATTAGATAAAGTAAACTCTCATACTATTAATTATGATTATATTGTGGAAAAAAATAAAATAATAGATGAAGTTTTAATTTCTGTCATGAAAGCTCCTAAAACTTTTACTAAAGAAGATATAGTTGAAATTAATTGTCATGGTGGCATAGCAACAACTAATAAAGTTTTAGAATTATTATTAACTAATGGATGTAGATTAGCAGAACCAGGAGAATTTACAAAACGTGCTTTTTTAAATGGAAGAATCGATTTAATTGAAGCTGAAGGAATTATGGATTTAATTAATTCTAAAACAGAGATATCACGTAATTTAGCTATCAATCAAGTAAATGGTAGTACTTCCCAATTAATTAAAGATTTAAGACAAAGTATTATTGAAATACTAGCTAACATTGAAGTTAATATTGATTATCCAGAATATGAAGATATTGAAGAAATGACTACTGAAATGTTAGCTAAAAGAATAGTTGATATTGAAAATAATATTAAAACTATTCTTAATAAAAGTGAAAATGGTAAAATTGTTAAAGAAGGAATTAATGTTGCTTTAATAGGACGACCAAATGTTGGTAAAAGTAGCCTATTAAACTGTTTATTAGAGGATGAAAAGGCTATTGTAACTGATATTGCAGGTACTACTCGTGATTGTGTTGAAGGTACAATAAGTATCGATGGGATAATAGTTAATTTAATTGATACTGCTGGTATTAGAGAAACTAGTGATGTAGTTGAAAGTATAGGCGTTAATAAGAGTATTGATTTAATGAACAATTCTGATTTAGTATTATTATTACTTAACAATAATGAAGAATTAAATAACAAAGATTTAGAATTATTAGATAAAATTAAAAATAAAAATTATTTAATAGTTATTAATAAAAATGATTTAGAAAATAAATTAGATATTAGTAAATTAGATAAAGATAAAATAATTAATATAAGTGCTTTAAATAATAATGGTATTGATGAGTTAAAAAATAAAATTAAACAAATATTTAATTTAGATAAGATTGAAACATCTGACTTAACTTATTTAACTAATGCTAGATCTATCTCTTTATTAAAGCAAGCACTTAATGCAATCACTGATATTAAAATGGGTATAGGTAATAATTTGCCTATAGACATGTTAGAAATAGATTTAAAAAATGTTTGGAATTTATTAGGTAGTATTATTGGTGTTACATATGAAGAAGAATTAATTGATCAATTATTTAGTCAATTTTGTTTAGGAAAGTAGGTGTGAAAATGGAATATGAAGTAATCGTTGTTGGTGGTGGACATGCTGGTTGTGAAGCTGCTTTAGCATGTGCTAATAAAAATCATAAAATTTTATTAGTAACAGGTCGCATTAATAATATTGCTACTATGCCTTGTAATCCATCAATAGGTGGTTCAGCAAAAGGTATTGTCGTAAGAGAAATAGATGCTTTAGGTGGTGCTATGGGTAAAATAGCCGATCAAAGTTTATTACAAATTAAAATGTTAAATTATGCAAAAGGACCTGCAGTAAGAGCTTTAAGAGCCCAAGCAGATAAAATAACTTATCCACAACAAATGTTAAAATTATTAAATGAAACACCTAATTTAACTTTAAAAGAAGCAATAATTGAAGATTTAATAATAGATGAAGGTAAGATTTTTGGTGTTATAACTGAAAATGGTGAAAAAATAACATCTAAAATAGTCATTTTAACTACTGGTACTTATTTAAAATCTGATATCTTAATTGGTGATACAAGAACAAGAGAAGGACCACATGGCGAAAAACCAAGTAATTTTTTGAGTGATAATTTAAAAAAATATGGTTTTAAAATAATCAGACTTAAGACAGGTACTCCTCAAAGAATTGCTAAAGATAGTATTGATTTTTCTAAAACACAAATTGAAAATGGTGATTCAGTATATCATACATTTAGTTTTGATAATAATCCACAGTATAAAATAGAAGAACAAATTCCATGTCATTTAATATATACAACTCCCCTAACCCATAAAATAATTTTAGATAATTTAAATAAATCAAGTATGTATGGTGGATTAGATGATATAACAGGAATTGGTCCAAGATATTGCCCTTCTATTGAAGATAAAATAGTTAGATTTAAAGATAAAGAAAGACATCAATTGTTTTTAGAACCAGAAAGTTTGTATTATGATGATATTTATCTACAAGGCTTTTCAACAAGTATGCCTAAAGATGTTCAAGAACAAATGGTTCATAGCTTACCAGGTTTAGAACATGCAGTAATTAATAAATATGCATATGCTATTGAATATGATGCTATCTACCCTACTCAAATAAAAAGATCATTAGAAACAAAAATAATTAAAAATTTATATACAGCAGGTCAAATAAATGGTACTAGTGGTTATGAAGAAGCAGCTTGTCAAGGATTAATGGCAGGTATAAATGCTAGTTTAAAACTAGAAAATAAAGAACCATTAATATTAAAAAGAAATGAAGCTTATATTGGAGTTTTAATTGATGATTTGGTTACTAAAGGTGTAAGAGATCCTTATCGATTATTAACTTCAAGAGCTGAATATCGATTATTATTAAGACATGATAATGCAGATTTAAGATTAAGAGAATATGGTTATCAAATTGGTTTAATTGATGAAGAAAGACATAATAAACTATTAGATAAAATCAATAAAATTGAAGAATTAAAAACTAAATTAAAAAGTGTTAAAATTACACCTTCTTCTAATGATTTGTTGATTAGTTTAGGTAGTACACCATTAAAAGATGGAATCAGTTTATATGACTTATTAAGAAGACCAGAAATAACTTTATCTAAAATGAATTATACTTTTGATTATGATTTAGATATAATTGAACAAGTAGAATTAAATATTAAATATGAAGGTTATATTAATAAAGCTACTAAAGAAGCTCAAAAATTAATTAATTTGGAAAACAAAAAAATACCAGAAGATATTGATTATAATAAAATAACTAATTTAGCTTCAGAAGCTCGTCAAAAGTTAAATGAAGTTCGCCCTACTTCAATTGGTCAAGCTATTAGAATAAGCGGTGTAAATCCTGCTGATATATCAATATTAAGTGTTTATTTAAAAAAGGAGTATCATGAATCAAGATAGATTTATATTAGAATTATCAAAACTAAATATTAATATAACTGAATTACAACTTAAACAATTAGAAAGATATTATGAATTGTTAGTAGAATATAACAAAGTTATGAATTTAACAGGTATTACAGAAAAAGAAGAAGTTTATTTAAAACATTTTTATGATAGTTTAACTATTGCTAAAGTAATTGATTTAAATAATTATGAAACTTTATGTGATGTCGGAACAGGAGCAGGTTTTCCTGGTTTAGTTCTTAAAATTTTATATCCTAATTTAAAAGTAACATTATTGGATTCTTTAAATAAAAGATTAAATTTTTTAAATGTAGTTATCAAAGAATTAAATTTAAAAGATGTTGAAACAGTTCATTCAAGAGCAGAAGAATATAATAAAAAATTTGATATTACTGTAGCTCGTGCAGTCGCACCTCTAAATATCTTATTAGAATATTGCATTCCTCTTACGAAGGTTAATGGTTATTTTATTGCCATGAAAGGAAAAAATGAAGAAGCTAATAATGCATTATTAAAATTAGATAGTGAAATTATTGAAACTAATTCATTTTTATTACCTATTGAAAATAGTGATAGAACGATAATTAAAATTAAAAAATTAAAAGAAACAAATAAAAAATTTCCTAGGAAATATAGTGAGATAAAGAAAAATCCACTATAAATCTTAGAAATTTTTTTTATTTCCCAAAAACTATTGCATTATTTCCCAAAATATAGTATTATTAATTTATAAAAGAATTAGGAAGGGGTTTTTTCTGTGCAAAATGAGAGAAAAGTAGTTGAATTGAATCTATCAGACGTATTACCAAATAGATTTCAACCCCGTATTAAATTTGATGAAAATGCTATCAATGAATTAGCTTTATCAATTCAAAAATATGGAGTAATTCAACCAATAGTAGTAAGACAAATTGGTAATAAATATGAAATTATAGCTGGAGAACGTAGATATAAAGCCAGTAAAGTTGCTGGTAAACAAACTATACCAGCAATTATATCAGAATTGAATGATAAAGATAGTGTTGAAATAGCATTAATTGAAAATGTTCAAAGAGAAGATTTGACTCCAATAGAAAAAGCAGTATCTTATAAAAAAATTCTAGATATGGGATACATTAATCAAGAAGAACTAGCTAAAAAAGTTGGTAAATCACAATCAGCTATAGCTAATACGTTAAGACTTCTTAACTTATCAGATGATGTTCAAGAAGCATTATTAGAAAATAAAATTTCTGAACGTCACGCTAGATCATTACTAAAAATAAAAAATGAAAAACAACAAGTAGAAATATTAAATAGAATAATAAGTGAAAGATTAACAGTTAGAAAAACAGATGAGGAGATAGATAAAATGTTAAATGAAAATAATCAAATTGTTACAGAAACACCAGAAGAAATAGTTCAAATTCCAGATACAGCAATGAATGGACCAGGTTTTATGAATATTGATGAGATTGAAACTAATGCTAAAGACATTATACAACCTGAAAAACCAGTTGCAAATATGGAACAATTATTACAAAATGATAAACAAGAAGAAGTAGCTACACCAGAACCTACACCATCAGGCAAATTTTTTAATTTTTTTGATGAAACACCACAATCTAATTCATTTAATTCAGAAGAAAATCAATTTAAATTAGAAAATTTCTTTAATAATATTGATACTTCAAATAATCAATCTGCTTCTACATCTAGTATATCAGAAGCCCCAGCAATGCCAAGTGCTCCAGTGTTTGAACAACCAAGCATGCCAGAAGCCCCAGCAATGCCAAGTACTCCAGTATTTGAACAACCAAGCATGCCAGAAGCCCCAGCAATGCCAAGTGCTCCAGTATTTGAACAACCAAGCATACCAGAAGCCCCAGCAATGCCAAGT
>ERZ1643251.2786-NODE-2786-length-17141-cov-5.780581_pt1 | contig 17141 bp, 15 predicted proteins | sample MGYA00579261_ERZ1643251 | MGnify/ENA primary metagenome ERZ1643251 (study PRJEB29033, sample SAMEA4952267) | chicken gut metagenome | biome: Broiler Chicken; feature: Gastrointestinal Tract; material: Caecum | place: Ireland | collected 2018 | study: Broiler...
CAGCTCTACATCGGACGGGTTTGTTTCAGCATCAAAGTACTCGTAGTCCGGCGCTTCAGGACCGGAGGGCAGATAGACAGCGGTTTCCGTAAATGTGTCTGTGACCCGCTTCGAACAGTCGTAGATCGTGACCGCAAAGGTCACTGACAGATTTGTCAGCGTGACAAGACTGCAGTTCGGCCGCCCGGGGATGCGGGTGACTGTGGTACGGGCACCATTTTCTTCCGGAAAATCAATGCTCAGAATCTGTACGGAAGCATTCAGGGGATAACCGGATGTGGGGAGCGCTTCTGTGAGCGGGACCTCACGGCAGAGGTTGATGCCGATCTCATCGTAGACGACAGGCGCCAGGAGCGTCAGTTTATCGCTCGTTCCGCAGATCGGGTTCGTGCAGACATCGATACAGTCGGAATTATTGGCAATCCCGCTGCTGATATAGCGTCTTTTGCCGGTACATTTGCAGCCTTTTGGTCTATATTTGGGCATAAGGAAAACCTCTCTAAAAAATCTTTACTTTATTTTATGCCGCGGAAGTCTTTTTGTTCCGGTGATCCCATATATTCAAATGAGAGGAGGGAAACAATGAGCTGGATCTATGATCTTCCCGATGGAAGAAAAGCCTGCATTTATACAGAAGGGCGCAGAATCCTGTTCCATACATTTTCCGGCAGGAGCAGCGGCGCATCTGCAGTTCTGAAAGAGGACTGCAGCTCCGGTCCTGTATGCCTCATGTATTACGGGACGATATATTTTGCCTACATAGATATGGAAGGAGAGATCGTATTTGACGGGATCGGAAGCGGAGATGAGATAAGAACAAGGCCGGAAGGAAAGCCGGAAGCGCTGCGGATCGCCTGCGCTGCCGGGCGCGTCAGCATCTTCTATCTGTCGGAGGCGGCGGATACGCGGACAAACCGCCTCAATATGTGGGATCCCTACGAAGGGACTACCCGTATGCTGCGGGAAGAAAATCAATATTTTCAGTATTCGGTCCAGCAGATGAACAATACCGTTCTGCTCATACTGTACCGGGGCTCGGAACTGATCTGTGCAGGTGTATGGAAGGGCGGAGAGTTCCGGTATGTACAGGAGGACGCGGCGGAACAGCGCAGAGAGAAGGCACGTCTGCTCACAGCCCTTGAGCAGGAACGAGAATCCGCGGAAAAGGAGAAGAGGAGGTATGAAAAGGAGCTGGAGGCTGAGAGGCGGCACAGCAGGGAACAGGATCAGAAGCTGAAGGAATATGAGCGTGTCATCCGGCAGAGAGAGCGGGAGATCGCTTATGCCAGCCGGAAATACGATGAGCTCGCCGGATATGCTTCGAAGCTGCAGAAGGCAGTGAAGCAGTGGCGCGAACAGTATATGGAGGAGATCAGCTGACAGATGTGCCGCTTCGTTCTGCCGGAAAAGACAGAAAAATACCGCCCGGTTCCGGACGGTATTTTCTGCTTGTGATCACTTTGCGTTTTAATTTATTACTCTGCTGAAATAGCACCTGTCGGGCAGGCAGCCTCACATGCTCCGCAGTCTACGCAAGCATCAGCGTCGATCTCATATTTGCCATCGCCTTCGGAGATAGCGCCTACTGGACATTCGCCTTCGCAAGAACCACAGCTTACGCATTCATCACTAATTACGTGTGCCATAGTATGTATCCTCCTTCTTCTGATTACGAAAACGGTTGGTCCCCTTTTCGTTACCTACATTTTAATACAATCATGTTAAATATACAAGAGATTTTGATGTTCAAAATCCAGTACGTTGATCCGGAAATAAAAATTTAAGAAAAAAATACTTTATTTTTTGTACGTATGGTGTATTATAGTGAAATGATGCCAGTTGACCGGGGAAAGAGAAATTCACTTAACGGAGGCTAAAATGAAGAAAAAGTTTGTTTCAGTACTATGTGCTGCTGCGTGTGCGGGTATGGCACTGTGTGCATGCAGCCCGGAGAAGGAAGAGAATGTTTTTACGGGAGAAACTGCGAACGAGCCGGCTTACCAGGCAAATCTGGACGCGATCACTCCGTCCGCCTACAGAGATGTGGAAGGACTTGATCTGGAGCCGGGAACTTATATATCAGTGATCGGAAAGGAAGAGAATTCTTCCTACTGGAAGCAGATCAGGGCAGGCGTTGAGCAGGCGGCTGCGGACCTGAATGAAGCGCTGGGATACAGCGGGGGTGATCAGATCAAGGTGCTCTATAACGCGCCGGCAGACGGGGAGAATATTGACGAGCAGGTCAACATCCTGGATGAAGAGCTCGCCCGTTATCCGGATGTGATCGCGATCGCAAGCATCGATCAGGACGCTTCCGGCGTACAGTTCGATCTTGCGGCTGAAAACGGGATCCCGATCGTTGCGTTTGATTCGGGAAATGTCTACCAGGAGATCCAGTGTACCTGCAGAACGGACAATTCACAGGCGACGGCGGCAGGTGCGTCCAAGCTGTGCGAAGCTGTCGGAGACAGCGGAGAGGTCGCGCTGATCGTACATGATTCTGTGTCGGACAGCGCGAAGGAGAGAGAGGCGGCCTTCCGCGACACATTATCAGCAGAGCATCCGGGGGTCACAGTCGCTGAGACGATCTATATGGATGACCTGGATGAGATCAAGAAGAATGCGGCGGCGGAGCAGCTCAATGTCACGCTGGAAGAAGCAGAGGGGCAGCAGACCGCGGAAGAAGGACAGGACACGGAACAGAGCGATGAGACAGCTGCAGTCATGGATGAGATCAATTCCATCGCGGACAGCATGAGCGATGAGGATGCAGTGGCGTACTGTCTTTCGAAGCATCCTGATCTGAAGGGGTGCTTCGGCACAAATGTCAATGCCACTCAGCTGGGGCTGAAGGCCTTAAAGAATATGGACAAGATTGATGACGTGGTGCTGATGGGATTTGATGCCGGTGCAGAACAGATCGAGGCGCTTCAATCGGGAGAGATCGACGGTCTTGTTGTTCAGAACCCGTTCGGGATCGGCTATGCAGCGGTCGTCGCGTCGGCGCGGACCGTCCTGGAGATCGGAAATGAGGCGGAAGTGAATACCGGTTATGTCTGGGTGGATCAGGAAAATATGGAAGAGAAATCCGTTCAGGCAATGCTGTATGAGTAGAATATAGGCAGAAGAAAAAAGCAGTCGCGCGACTGCTTTTTCTTTTTCAGGCTTTGCTTAAGGAAAAGATGAACTCCGTTCCCACGCCCTCGGTGCTTATGACGTTGATGTGTTCATCGTGTGCCTGTATGACTTCTTTGACAATGGAAAGCCCCAGCCCGGTGCCTTTCTTGTCTTTTCCTCTTGACAGATCAGATTTATAGAAGCGTTCCCAGATTTTGTTCAGCTCTTTCCGCGGGATTCCGATGCCGCGGTCCTTGACTGAGATAAAGATCTTGTCGTTTTTCTCAGTCACCTCAACCGTAATGGTTGATTCGTTTTCACTGAACTTGACTGCGTTGTCGAGCAGGTTGTAAAGTACCTGCTGGATTTTGCGCCTGTCGGCATAGACCCGCACTGTATCAGGCAGGAGCAGCAGCTCGATGGAAATATGTTTTGGAGTGCAGACACCCTCGAATGACGCCGCGGTGTTTTTGATCACTTCCTGGATATCGAATCTTGTTTTATCCAGGAGCAGTTCCTTTGTGTCAAATTCGTTCAGTGTGAGCAGATCCGAAGTCAGGTCTGTCAGCCGTTCTGTCTCGAAAAGAATGATTTTCAGATACTTCTCATGGAGCTCCGGGGGGATAGTCCCGTCGTACATCGCCTCCACATACCCTTTGATGGAAGTGAGGGGGGAACGGAAGTCATGAGATACATTCGCCACGATCTTTTTCTGATAATCATCCATGTCTTTGAGCTGTACAGCCATAAAGTTGAGCGACGCCGACAGATACCCCATCTCATCGTGCGCGGACACGGGGATCTCGTATTCCAGATTCCCCATGGCATACTGCTTCGCCGCCTCGGTGATCTGCCGGAGCGGTCTGTAGACAAAGAAATGGAATCCCAGCAGAAAGATAAAGGACAGCAGGAAGATGACGAACAGGGAGATGTAGACCGGAACCAGCAGGGAGCTGCAGATCTCGTCAAGCGAGGAGACTGGCTTGTGGATCAGAAGATATCCTTCCGTCGAAAATCCCTGAGTTACCGGCGCCATCACGGTTATGACGTCTTCGTCAAAGTAGTCGTGGTAGGTGCCCACAATAAATTGATTTCCGCCGATTTCCGCCGGATTAAAGTCTTCGATGATCTCCGGGGAGGAAGTGCCTTCCACATTTGACGAGGTGATCATCGTACCGTCGTCCTTCACAAACCAGAGTGAGGACTCAAGGTAGAGCCTCATTGCGGCGAGCTGGGACTGTACTGCCCAGATGGGGGAGCCGTCCGTAAAGTAGGAGGGAAGATAATCATTGGCGATCAGTGTCGCCTCCCGGTAAAGAGTCCGGGAGGTGTCTTCCTCCAGCCTGTCAGTGAGCAGCTCCTCCGTCAGCGTGGCGGTAGTAAATATGCACAGAAATCCGAAGATGATGTACAGCGCGATAAATTTCAGATGTAGAATACTTTTCATAATAAGCAATATCTCCGAAGTTCAGGTTACCTGGTCTCAAATTTATATCCGATGCCCCAGACAGTACTCAGGCTCCAGCGCGGATGATCTTTGATCTTCTCGCGGAGGCGCTTGATATGAACGTCAACGGTCCTTGTATCCCCCACATATTCATATCCCCAGATACGGTCCAGCAGCTGTTCTCTTGTGAAGACCTGGTTCGGGGAGGAGGCCAGACAGTAGAGGAGCTCAAGCTCCTTTGGCGGCATCTCCACATTTTTTCCGTCGCAGACGACGGAATAGTTGGTCAGGTTGATGGTGATGCCGTCGTACTCTACACATTTTGTCTTCTCCCGTTCCGGTGCTTCTGCCTTGACGGGATGATAGCGCCGCAGGACCGCTCGGACGCGGGCGACCATCTCTTTGGAATCAAAGGGCTTCATGATATAGTCGTCTGCTCCCAGTTCCAGGCCGAGGACCTTGTCGAACACTTCTCCCTTTGCAGAGAGCATGATGATCGGAGTGGAAGACCTGGCGCGGATCTCCCGGCACACCTGGTAGCCGTCCATGCCTGGCAGCATCAGGTCCAGAAGGACCAGACTGGGCTGGTATGTGTCAAAAGCCGCAAGGGCATCCTCTCCGTTGTAGACCATTTTGGTGTCAAAACATTCCTTTGTGAGATACAGGGAGATGAGTTCCGCAATATTTTCATCGTCATCGACGATCAGAATTTTCTGTTTTCCTATCATATTATTTATACCTCCTTCATACAGCCGCCGGCTGTATCCTGTTCTGTGCGAATTCTGTTATCCCGGTTCCGGGATCATCCCAGCTCTACGATCGTGACTCCTGCGTCGCCCTCTCCGAACTCTGCGAGATGGTAAGACTTAACATGTTTCTGGCGGCGCAGATATTCGTGGATCCCTTTTCTGAGCGCTCCGGTTCCCTTTCCGTGAACGACCCGGACAGTATTGAGGTGAGAGAGCAGCGCGTCGTCCAGGTATTTGTCCAGCTCCGCAACAGCCTCGTCCACGGTCTTCCCGAGCAGATTGATCTCGGGGCTGACCGAGAGGGACTTGCTCATCCCGATCCGGCCTTTGGAAGAATGCTTCAGTTTCTTCGGCGCATAGGGAGAGGGCTCTTCGATGATCTCCAGGTCTGATATATTTACCTGAGACCGGAGAATGCCCATCTGTACGGTGACATTTCCCTTTGAATCAGGACGTGAAGTGATCGTACCGGTCAGGTTCATGCTGAGTACTTTGACCGACTCTCCGAGCTTGAAATCGCTCGGTTTGTATTTCTTTTTCGGTTTCTGAGCCTTGAGGGAAGAGGCAGCGGCAGTGTCATTGATCTTCCGGCGGAGGCGGTCGCGTTCTTTCTCCATCTCCGCGGCGGAGATATTCTCCCTGCCGAATTTGCGGAAGTTCTTGATCGTCTCGTCGGCCACTTCCTTTGCCTCGCGCAGGATAGCGTTTGCCTTTTCATTTGCCTCACGAAGGATGCGGTCCCGCTGCTCATCCAGTTTTGCCTGACTCTCTTTTGCCTTCTGTTTCAGGGCTTCTGCTTCCCGGCGGTAGGCCGCGATCTCTTCCTGTTCCTTCTCGATCGTGCGCCTGCTCGCCTCAAGGTCGCTCAGAAGATCCTCAAAAGAGACGTCCTGCTCGCTCAGCCGTTTCTTCGCATCTTCTATAATAAAGTCCGGCAGCCCCAGTTTCCCTGAGATGGCGAAGGCGTTGCTCTTGCCGGGGATTCCGATCAGCAGTCGGTAAGTAGGACGCAGGCTCTCCACGTCGAACTCACAGCAGGCGTTTTCAACTCCCGGAGTGGAGAGAGCATAGACTTTCAGCTCGCTGTAATGAGTGGTCGCCATGGTGCGGATCCCGCGCTGGTGAAGATAAGAGAGGATGGCTGTCGCCAGCGCAGCTCCCTCTGTCGGGTCCGTGCCGGCTCCGAGCTCGTCAAAGAGGACCAGTGAGCGCTCATCCACTTTCTTGAGGAAAGAAACAATATTCGTCATATGGGACGAGAAGGTACTTAAGCTCTGCTCAATGCTCTGCTCGTCGCCGATGTCCGCGTATACCTGCCGGAAAACCGCGAGCTCTGAATGATCTCCGGCGGGGATATGGAGCCCGGCCTGTCCCATCAGGGTGAACAGTCCTACGGTCTTAAGGGACACTGTCTTACCGCCTGTGTTCGGTCCGGTGATGATGAGAAGTGTGAAGTCTTCTCCCAGAGAGACCGTGATCGGGACGACCGTCTTCGCGTTCAGGAGCGGATGGCGCCCCTCGCGGATGCGGATGCGCCCCTCCTCGTTGAACATGGGCCGGCTGGCGTTCATGGAGAGAGCAAGTGCGCCTCTCGCAAAAATGAAGTCCAGGTCAGTCATGGTGCGGTAATCTGTCCGGATCTCTTCGATATACTGTGCCGCCTCACTGCTCAGGCCGGCAAGGATGACCTGGATCTCCTCCTGCTCCTGGGCATAGAGTTCCTTTAAGTCGTTGTTCAGCTTTACAACCGCCATCGGTTCGATGAAAAGGGTGGAACCGGTGGAGGACTGGTCGTGGATAAGTCCCTGGACCTGTCCGCGGTATTCTGCTTTGACCGGCAGACAGTAGCGGTCTCCTCTCATGGTGATGATCGGATCCTGGAGATAAGTCCTCAGAGATCCGTTCACCAGACCGGTCAGTGTGGAGTGGACCTTGTCATTGATCGCATTCATGCTGCGGCGGATCCGCTTCAGCGCCGGACTGGCGTCATCGCTGATCTCATCCTCCGAGAGGATGCACCGTTCAATTTCATTGGTGAGAGGAGTGAGCGGCTCCAGACAGCTGAAATATTCATCCAGGCAGTCGGAAGCGTCATCCTGTGTCTCGTGCCGTCCGTATGCTTTTACACGGGCGGTATTGGCAAGCAGGCGGCTGATGCGCAGTAGCTCAGTGATGCTGAGCGCGCCGCCGACCTCAAGCCGTTTCATGGACTCTTCTATTGGCGCCGCATCGCCGAAGGAGATCCGTCCTTTCTGTACGATCCGGGTAAATGCAGCGGCAGTCTGCTCCTGAAATGTGTTGATCTTGTCAATGTCAGTCATCGGCTTTAAACGCCGGCAGAGCTGCTGCCCCCGGAAAGAGGAGGCCTCTTCCACGAGCAGTGCGGTGATCTTGTCAAATTCCAGTTTTGTCAAAGTTTTCTGATTCATAATACCTCTTATCTATAAAATTTGATCTCAATAAAAAATTTCATGTCATAACGAAATTACAGTTGAGCAGTTCGATGATACATGTTCCATTCTACCCCATTATCCGGGCAAAGAAAAGGTTTTTTGGCGAGTTTTATGGGGCGTGCCGGCCGGAAAAGATTGAACAATCCGGGGGAATCGGTTATACTAGAACACGGAAGACATTTATGCCTGTAGGAGATTTACGCCTATGCCGTATGATGAAGATCCTCGCATGAGTCATGAGGATGACTCGGGAAAAAACAGAGAGATACAGCAGATCGCGCAGGAGGGAGACCCGGAGGATAATGACCGGGAGGACAAATATTCCTTCCTTCAGGAGACGATCAAGACGAAGCCGATAAGCAGGGAAAAACTCATAAGACAGCTTATCCGGATCGCAGTATGCGGAGTGCTGCTGGGAGGATTTGCCTGCCTTGGTTTTTTTGCGCTCAAACCGTGGGCGCAGAGCTGGTTCAGGGGGGATCCTCAGACGGTCACGATCCCGGAAGATGAGCAGCCTTCGGAAGAAGAGGACGCCTCGGCGGCAGCAGAGGCACCGGCAGAGCAGGTGCTGGATGCGGAGAGTTATGAAGAGATCATGGACAGTATGAATGCAGTCGCACAGGAAGCGCGGAAAGGCACCGCGTCGGTCAGCGTGGTCAGCGCTGAACAGGACTGGAATACAGAAGCAACCGGGATCCGCCCGTCGGTGACAGGGGTGATCACTGCAGACAACGGGCAGGAACTTTTGATCCTGGCGGATGACTCACTGTGTGGTGAGGGAGATGCCTGGAACGTCACGTTTTCCGACGGGACAGTCCACAGCGCATCCCTCAAGCAGCGCGATGCGACCAGAGGGCTTGCCGTGTTCAGTGTGGCGAGGACAGGAATAGCCAGTTCAACGTGGAATGCGGTGAAGGTATCGGTCCTGGGCAACTCCAATCTTGTAAAGCAGGGACAGGCGGTGATCGCCCTTGGAAGCATGTTCGGATATGCGGACGGGGCTGCCTATGGAATCATTAGTTCAAATGATTATCAGGAAAAATTCTACGACGGCGAATGCAGTGTGCTGTCTACGGATATCGCAGCGGGATCAGATGGAACGGGGGTTCTGTTTAATCTGGACGGTGAGGTGATCGGACTGATCTCCTCGAAGATCTGGGACGATGAGGATGAATCCACGGCAAACGCGTATGCCATCTCGGATCTGAAGACAACCATCGAACTTCTGGCAAACGGCGACAGCGTGCCCTATATCGGAATATACGGGACAGCGGTGACAAGCGCCATCCAGAAGGAGCAGGGAATCCCGGAGGGCATTTACGTGATCGAGGTAGATCCGGATTCACCGGCGATGGCGGCGGGAATCCAGAACGGAGATGTGATCTGGGAGGTCGGCGGCGAGGATGTATCGAGCGCTGCGGCATATCAGCGGGCGCTGTTCGATACAATGACCGGTGATACGGTCACGCTCAGAGGGAAACGTCTGGGCACAGACGGTTATGTGGATGTTGAGTTTACAGTGACCGTCGGAAGCAAAGAAGGATAGAAAGAGGAAAAAAATGAGATATATTAACGGACTGCATGAAGGTGAGACGATAAGGAATGTTTATCTCTGCAAAGGGAAACGTTCCGCTGAGACAAGGAATGGGAAGCCATACGACAATCTGCTCCTTCAGGACAAAACAGGAATACTGGACGGGAAGGTGTGGGATCCGAATTCCCAGGGGATCGCAGATTATGAGGAGAAGGATTTTATCGAAGTATATGGGGATGTCATCAGCTACAACGGCAATCTCCAGCTGAATATCAAACAGATCCGCCGCGCGGAGGAAGGCGAGTACAATCCGGCGGACTATATGCCAACCACCGAAAAGAGCGTGAGCGGAATGTATGAGGAACTGACTGCATATATCCGTCAGATCTCAAACCAGTATCTGAGACAGGTGCTGGAGTTCTACTTTATCAATGACGAACAGTTCATAAAGAAATTCAAAGGGCACTCGGCGGCAAAGACGGTGCATCACGGCTTCTCAGGAGGGCTCCTGGAGCATACACTGAGCGTTCTTCATATGTGCGAATATTTTGCCGGTGCATATCCGATCCTGAACCGGGATCTTCTGTACACCGCTGCGATCTGCCATGACATCGGAAAGACAAGAGAACTGTCGGATTTCCCGGATAATGATTATACAGATGAAGGCCAGCTCATCGGCCATATCGTGATCGGCGTTGAGATGATCGATGAGGCGATCCGCACGATCCCGGATTTCCCACCGAAGCTCGCCAATGAGCTGAAGCACTGTGTGATCGCACATCACGGGGAGTTGGAGTACGGCTCGCCCAAGAAACCGGCCCTTGCCGAAGCGCTGGCACTCAATCTGGCGGACAATGCGGATGCCAAGATGCAGACGCTGACAGAGCTTTTCAAAGGGAAGACAGGAACGGAATGGCTTGGATACAACAGACTCTTTGAGTCAAACTTAAGAAGAACATCGGGGACGTAAAACGGCATGTGATGAACACAGATGCGGGGATGCGTCCCCGCTTTTATGAAAAGGAGCAGGATATGCAGAAGAATGATATGGCCACAGTCACGATTGAAGATATCGGCGTGAACGGGGAAGGGATAGGAAAAGTGGACGGCTATACGCTGTTCATCAAGGATGCGGTGATCGGCGACCGGGTGGAAGTCAAAGTCATGAAGGCGAAAAAGAACTATGGATACGCCAGGCTGATGAAGATCCTGGAGCCCTCCGCCGCGAGGGTGGAACCGAGATGCCCATTTGCCAGAAAGTGCGGCGGATGCCAGATTCAGGAAATGTCCTATGGGCAGCAGCTCGCGTTCAAAGAAAAGAAAGTGAGGGGAAACCTTGAACGGATCGGCGGGTTCGCACCGGACATTCTGGACCGCGTGATGGATCCTGTCCTTGGCATGGATGAGCCCTTCGGATACCGCAATAAGGCACAGTTCCCCTTCGGCACAGACAAGGAGGGCAGACCTGTGACCGGATTCTACGCAGGCAGGACCCATGACATCATCGCAAACACAGACTGTGCTCTGGGCGCGCCGGTGAATCAGGAGATACTGGAGATCATCCTTGCATTTATGAAGGAGTACGGGATTCCTGCCTACGATGAAAAGACCGGGCAGGGGCTGCTGAGGCATGTCCTGATCCGCTATGGGTTTACGACAAAGGAGATCATGGTCTGTCTCGTCGTAAACGGCAGCAGGATCCCCCGCGCGGAAGAATTGATCCGCAGGCTGCGCGGGATCGACGGGATGACCAGCATTTCCCTGAGCCCGAATACCAGACAGACCAATGTCATCATGGGAGATTCCTATCAGGTCCTCTGGGGACAGGGATATATCACGGACTACATTGGGGACGTCAGATATCAGATCTCGCCGCTGTCCTTCTATCAGGTGAATCCGGTCCAGACAGAGAAGCTCTACTCCCTTGCCCTGGAGTATGCCGGGCTCAGGGGCGGCGAGACTGTGTGGGACCTCTACTGCGGCATCGGGACGATCTCCCTCTTCATCGCGCAGAAGGCAGGACAGGTATACGGCGTGGAGATCGTGCCCCAGGCGATCGAGGATGCGAAGAAAAACGCCGGGCTCAACGGGATCACCAATGCGGAATTCTTTGTCGGGAAAGCGGAAGAGATACTGCCGGAGTATTATGAGAGGTACTCCCGGGAGCACGGCGGGGAGTCTGCCCGCGCGGATGTGATCGTGGTGGATCCGCCCCGGAAGGGCTGCGATGAGACTCTGCTGGAGACGATCGTGAAGATGCAGCCGGAGAAGGTCGTGTATGTGAGCTGTGATTCCGCGACGCTGGCACGGGATCTGAAAGTGCTGTGCGGCGCGGGGTATGAGCTGGAGAAGGCGAGACCGGTGGATATGTTCCCGATGACCGTTCATGTGGAAGTCGTCACATGTCTACAAAGGGTGAATTCGTAGAAATCCTTGAATTTACGCACTTTTCGAGGGTTTTCAAGTTCAATAAGACTTCGGAAATAGGACGAAAAAAAGAGATTTTTAACGAAATAAAAGTCTCGGTAGTTATGGAACTGGTATGAGTGGACACAAAAATGTACACGTAACAAATGAGCCATGCAAGGACTGAACATGATACACGTTGGGAGCATGCTCACATAAGTGTATCAATGTGAAAGGACTTATAGGGCGAATGCCCGTGACCGAGATGAAGCGTAGCGGAATCGAGGTACATGGCGAATATCATTATTATCAACAATCGAAAATAGAACAAAGCGATAGACCGCTTGTTTTCTACATTTTTTGTGGAGAGCAGGTGGTCTTTTTATTTGGAGTAAACTGCCAGCTTTCCTGTGATACCTCTGAAAAAGTTAAGAGGAGGAAGAAAATGGAGAGAGCAAATGAAATGTGTTCCTTTGGGAAAGTCGAGTATGGGTTACAAACGGGAACCGTCAAAATCAGTGAATTGCACGAGTTTAAAGGACACCCGTTTAAGGTGGAAAATGATATTCAGTTGTTTGAACTGATGCGGAGCATTGAAGATAAAGGTGTGTTAGTTCCTTTGATTGTAAGAAGCAATCCCTATGGCGAGGGTTATGAAATTATTGCCGGACACAGAAGAAAAGCAGCGTGTGCGTGGGCAGGAATTGAGGAAGTGCCTGTAATTATTCGAGAGTTGGATGATGCAGATGCAGTGATAGCGATGATTGATAGCAATTTACAACGAGAGCATATCAAACCCAGTGAAAAAGCTTATGCCTATAAGATGAAGCTGGAGGCAATGAAATCACAGGGTAAACGAAATGATCTGTTTGTGTCCCAAGTTGGGACAAAGTTGGAAAAGGAGCAGACGAAAGAGGGAAAGACAATTCTTCGGGCAGATGAGAGACTGGCAAAGGAAGTCGGAGAAAGCCGAAATCAGATAGCAAGATATATCCGCCTTACGAATCTTGTTCCGAAGATTTTGGATATGGTAGACGAAGGAAAGATTGCATTTACCATTGGAGTGGAACTTTCCTATCTGACGGAAGAAGAACAGTATGAACTTCATGCAGTGATGGATTTGGAACAGTGCACGCCTTCCTTATCGCAGGCAAATCGAATGAAGCGTATGAGTCAGGCAGGAACTTTGGATATGGATGAAATGTATTCCATTTTGGAGCAGGAGAAGCCAAATCAGAGAGAGCAGATAAAGATTCGTGCAGATACTTTAGCAGATTATTTTCCAAAGGATTTTACACCAAAACAGAAAGTGGAGCTGATTGAATCACTGGTAAAAGAATGGCACGAAAAACAGATGGTACAAACAAAACCATCAGTGCAACAGAAATTAAAGAAAAAAAGTATGGAACGATAGGAGGAATAGTCGATGAAGAAAGAATTATCAATTTTTGAACAGATGGGTGGAACTTATACAGAAATAGATGGGATTTTTTATCCGAATCTGGTACTGAAGCCGGAAAAGAATGTTTTTGTAGGGAAGTACGGGACTATCTGGATGAGTTATCTGGAGAAAAATTATCCAATGCGATATGTAGAACTGCATTCCGCCGGGGAATTAAGGCAAAAGGCAGCAGAAGTCAATGAAGAAGCCATGAGTGTACTGAATACGATGGTGCAGGCGTATTTGAAGAAGCATAAGCCGAAGAATCCAAATTCCACAATGGAAATGCGGAGATTAAGGGAACAGGCGAGAGCCATAGCAGAAGAATTTATTTTAGAAGATATTGTTTGTAGATTTCATTAAGGAGGAGATGTGAGTATGACAGAAAAATTAAGAGATTATAGTGTAAATGGTGCAATGATCATTGGCGTAGACAATGGTTATGGGAATATGAAAACAGCCCGCAGATGTTTTAAGACAGCGTTAGTGAAGTATGATTCCGCACCAGTTTTGAGTAGGGATTATCTGGAGTATGATGGTAAATTCTATGTGATCGGTGAGGGACACAAGGGCTTTGTAGCTGATAAGCAGTCAGATGAAGATAATTATATTCTGACATTGGCTGCGATTGCAAAGGAACTGGAAGCGAGAGGAATGAAGAATGCGGTAAATACAGCAAGGGTTCATCTTGCTGTCGGACTTCCGCTGAAATGGGTGCAGACACAGCGAGAAACATTTCGTCAGTATCTGATGAAAAATCGTATGGTGGAAGTCAGATACAAAAGCAGATTATATCGGTTGGAGTTTGTTGGATGTACAGTTATGCCACAGTGCTATTCTGCGGTAGCAGAAAATCTGAAAGACTTTAAAGGGATTACCCTTCTTGCTGACATTGGAAACGGCACAATGAACCTGATGTATCTGAACAATGGCAGACCGATGGAGAGTAAAGCATGGACAGAAAAACTGGGCGTGTTCCAGTGCTATCAGAAGATTCATAATCTGGTGCAGGATAATACAGGGGAATGCCTGATGGAAGAGGTGATTGAATCCTTTCTCCGCACCGGAGAAACAGATTTGCCGGAAAAATATGCGGAGCTTATGAAACAGGCAACTGTCACATATACGGAAGAGATCATGCAGAAGTTGCAAGACCATGAATTTAATGGAGAATTGATGAGAGTATATTTTATGGGTGGCGGTGCAAGGCTTGTAGAACAGTTTGGGAAATATAATCCAGAGCGAACCGTTTTCAACCACGATATTCGGGCAAACGCAAAAGGATATGAGTATTACTGTTATATGCTGCTCCGTCATCAGAATCAGAGAAAGTAGGTGATGACAGATGGAAAAAAGACAGAGGAATCATAACATTCGTTTTAATATGGAAAACGAAGAAGCAAGAAAGGCTTGGGAGAATCTCCATTCCAAAGAAGTGGAAAAGGATTTTAAATCCTTAAATGCATTTGTGATCACTGCAATCAATGACTACTATGAGAGACACTTGCAGATCAAGGCAGATTCTTATTTCGAGACAAGAGAAAAAGAAGATGCCTTCGCAGAACGAATGGTGCAGATGGTAGAGCAAAAGGTACTTGCGAATCTCCCGGCACTTGCCGGAATGTACCAGATGCAACAGAGTATGCTGATGGCAGGATTGATAGGAACTGGACAGGGAGTGGGCAATATTTACCCACAACCGATGAGTGCAGTTTCTACAGCACCTGTCAAAGCAGAGCAACCATTCACAAAAAGTGACAGCAACGAACCCGAAGAGAATGAATTTCTGGATTATTCCTTTGGTGTGTAGTGGATACACTTTTAGGTGAAACGGTTGCCCAAAGACCGAAAATATCAGCCCACCTTTATGAATGGGCTGATGTTGTTCGGTCGGGGGTTCTTAGGGGGCGAAGCCCCATAAGCAGGTAGAACCGATGGCGCAGACAATGAGGAGAAGAAAATGGAGGTGTCACGCAAGTGGCAGTTCCATTTTTTTGACGATTTGGCAAGCCATAGGTACTACCTGCCTATATCATCCCCACCACATCGGGAACATTCGATACGTTTATTTATCCGGGAAACGATGTGGGAAATATGTTTTGAGCGTGGAGCGAAAAGCATATTTCGTCTGTCTGGAGAGGTTTTATCGACAGACAGATATAAAGGGGATGATGTGCATTGCTTACGGAGGACGGCTCTGATAGGAAGATGGAACATCTTCCCAAATGGCTACGGAGAAATATCAGAATGTTAAAAAATGGATATGGATTGGAACGGATGGGATAAGGATAGGTTGCATATATCTTTGGAAATACAGCACTTTTGCAGTATGACTGGATAAATTTGCAACTGCTTCGATTGTTATTACTTCTATTCCACCAGCCATATAGTCATTTTTGATAGAAAATGTAGCCGAGATAATACAACTGAATAAGACAGAAAAAGGGAAAGAGAAAGTCATACAGTTCTAAAACAGGATTGTGTGGCTTTTTTGCATTTATGGGAGGAGATGAATTTTATGGGATTTCGAGCAAAGAATGAAATTATTTATTCCCGTGTGTATGGGAAAACGAAGAGGGAATTTGAACGACAAATGGCGGATAGTGGATATAAAAATTCTTCTGATTTTATGGAATATCTTCTGCGTGTCAATAAAGGAAAACAGGTAGACGGAGTAACATTAAAGGAATTTACAGATGTGATGAAAGAAGTGGCTCATGAGCTGAAAAAACAAGGGGTAAATATCAATCAAATGGCAAGGTATATCAACCAATATCCAGACCTTGCAACAGCAACATCCTTTCGGTTTTATGAACGGGCATACAAGAATCTGGAAGATAAGGTATTAGAATTACTGGAGAGGGTGGCATAATGGCAGAGGTATTTGGAAATGTAAATGTGAAATATAATCCTTGTAAATCCATCGCACAGTTAAAGAGTACTGCGGATTATATCTTGGGAAAACGAAAAGAACAGATTGCAGAAGGGATTGAAAAAACAAGACCAGAGCTTTACAACGCATTTGGATGTAATCGGGACAATTTTGCAAATAGCCTGATTATGACCAGAAAAATGCATCAGAAAAAGTATTCACGATATAAGCCGAAAGAGATTCTGGCACAGAAACTATCCATTTCTTTTCATCCGGACGATAACGATAAATTGACCTACGAAGAAGCATATAAAATGGCAGAGCAGTTTGCAAGGGAGTTCTTCTGGAGTAAAGGGTATGAGGTTCTGTTTGCTGTTCATACAGATACAGACCATATCCACGCACATTTTCTTGTGAGTAACTGCAATCAGAAGGATGGCACATCTTTCCGCAGAGGACCGAAGGAACTGGTGGAAATGTCAAAGTATTTGGGAAATCAATGTCGGGAACGAGGACTTGTCAATTCTATTCGAGATTCTTATTACAGCAAAGATCAGGACAGGGAAGAAATCACTTTTGCAGAACATCAGATGAAGAGGCGTGGAAAATTGTCATTTAAGGATGAGATTAAAACGTATATCCGGCTTGCAATGAATGATAGCCAAACAAAGACCGTACAGGATGTGGTGGATATTCTAAAAGATGTATATGGCATGGATATCCGATGGAAAGGCAAGACAATTAGCTATGCTCTGCCATACGATTTAAACAAAGGTGGCAAGACAAAGGCTGTGCGTGGCAGTAAGCTGGGAAAACGATTTACCGTGGAGGGGATGGAACAGTATCTACAGGAAAAGGAACGCAAGCACTTGGAGTATCAGCGAACAGATTGGGAAATTGAAGAATCAAAGCTGCGAGTAGATGATTATTTTGAGTGGGAAGAACAGGCAACAGCGGATAAATCCGTCTATCAAGCCTTTGACGAATTTATGGAAAAGGAAAATATTCTGGAGAATGATACAGATACGTTCTATGGTGGTGCATTTCAGGATTTTCATAAACAGTGGCAAGGGATTGAGGAAGAGTCAAAGGTGGAAGAATCAGTTGATTATACGAAGTTTT
>ERZ1643251.2787-NODE-2787-length-17130-cov-10.464480_pt1 | contig 17130 bp, 7 predicted proteins | sample MGYA00579261_ERZ1643251 | MGnify/ENA primary metagenome ERZ1643251 (study PRJEB29033, sample SAMEA4952267) | chicken gut metagenome | biome: Broiler Chicken; feature: Gastrointestinal Tract; material: Caecum | place: Ireland | collected 2018 | study: Broiler...
CAATTGTTAAAGTTTTCGCGGTGGGGGTCTGGGGGAGGTGCCTTTTTCAAAAGGCGCCTCCCCCAGGGAAAGCGAACAAGTTTGCACATTTACAATCGCCTAGATGTCAAGTTAGTGAAAGGACAGCTGAATAAATGATAGATAACGACGTTGTAGCCAAAGGCTTAGCTGATTTAGCGAGCCGGAATATTAAGCTTTGGAGCGAAAACGGAAAAATTAAATACCGGGCTGCCGCGGGTGTGATGACGCAGGAAGATGTAGATTTCCTTAAGGCAAACCGAGACGCGGTTATTGAATATCTGATGAATGACGACGCGGTGGTCATTGCAGACCCGGAACGACAGTATGAGCCGTTTGGTATGACAGAAATACAGCAGGCATACATACTTGGACGCAATCCGGCTTTTTATCTCGGTGGGTGCGCCTGCCACATATATCTCGAACTCGAATATAACTCGCTTGATCCTCAAAAAGCGGAGTTTGCATGGAACCGCGTTATTAACCGTCATCCGATGCTGCGCGCGGTTATGTCAACTGACGGCAGTCAGCGGATTTCAGAGCACGTTCCGGAATATAAAATAAGAGTGGTTGATTGTGGTGCCAACGCAGCCGCTGAACGTGCTAATATCAAGTCGTCTCTTGATCATCTTGTGTATGACACGGAGAAATGGCCGCTGTTTACACTGCTTATCAGCCGTGGCGACAGTAAAGATATACTGCATATATCTATTGAATTTGTCACCGCCGACTGGTCAAGCATATGGACCGCGTTGTCCGAGTTCGAAAAGTATTATTTTGACAGTGAAACCCAGCTCCCCATGCTTGATGTGACATTCCGCGATTACCTGACGGCGGAAAAGAAATTGCGTCAGGGCAGTAAATATTGGCGCGACCGAGAGTATTGGATGAGTCGTATCGATGAGCTTCCGCCTGCCCCAGAGCTTCCGATTGAAGATACAAATCCTCCGGCGCGATTCGAGCGGCATCAATTCTCGTTGACCAAAACGCAATGGGATAATCTCTGCCGTTACGCCGGAAAATACGGAGTTACGCCGACCAGCGCGGTCATGACGGCATACGGAATGACATTGGCGCGTTGGAGTAAAAACAAGAAATTCTGCCTGAATCTCAGTATATTGAATCGGCTTGCGCTTCATCCGCGGATAAGCGATATTGTCGGAGACTTCACCGCGAGTTCGATTCTGCAAATGGAGCATATAGCAAAAAAAAGCTTCCGAGAGCTTTCGGAATTGACCATGCGACAGTTGTTTGATGATCTCGACCATCGACTGTTTGGCGGTGTAAGCTTGTTGAGAGAGCTTCGCAAACGTCGAGGAGACGCACTGATGCCATATGTATTCACCGGAGCTATAGGTCTTATTCCAACCGAAAAAAGCCGTCTTGTCGGTAAACTCAATGAAAACGGTATAAGCCAGACGGCACAGGTCTATGTCGACTGTCAAGCCATGGATACCGCTGATGGTCTGAATATAAATCTTGATATGCGGGTTGGAGTTTTTCCCGAACGTGTGGCTGACGACCTGTGTGAGACTCTGAAACGTCTGCTGTGTGAGTTGAGCGAGTCTGAAGAATATTGGACAAAACCCTTTTATATAGAATTGCCCGCATGGCAGAGAGACGTTATGACTGCCGTCAATTCGACCTCAGGCAATAATGCCTTGAATTTGTTGCACGAGCAGACAATAAAGCGGCTTTGCGAATCTCCCGAACGATTCGCCGTCGCGGACTGCAATGGCTGCTGGACGCGCGGAGAACTTTATAAAAGAGTTGTTAGTATTGCAGCTCTCCTTCGAAAACGAGGAATTGGCAAAAATGACTTGGTTGGGGTTGCGATTCCCAAATCGCGCTGGCAATTAGCTGCTTGTCTTGGCATTCTTACAGCCGGTGCGGCATATGTGCCGCTTGATGTCAAGGGTGCTCCCAAACGTGCGCAGACAATACTCGAACGCGTATCGGCAAATTGTGTCTTGTCGATATCCGGTATACCGTTTCTCACCACCCCGACAGACTGGATAGAAGTCGATACGCTTCCTTGTGATGAAAGGGATATCGATATTGACTGTTTTGTCAATAAACCTGACGACTTGGCTTATATCATATTTACGTCCGGCTCAACGGGAGAGCCGAAGGGAGTAGCGGTCAGTCACGGCGCGGCAGCTAATACCATTGCTGATGTTAACCGATTGTTTTCAGTAAATGAAAATGACCGAGTGTTCAATATTTCTCAGCTGAATTTCGATTTGTCCGTATACGATCTTTTCGGGGTTATCGCGCAGGGCGGCGGAGTGATTATACCCGATGCCGAACAGTACAAAAACCCCGCTCACTGGGAGGAGATGATGAATCGGTATAAAGCGACGATATGGAATTCCGTACCGGCGTTGATGCAGCTGTATACAATTTATCGTTCATATAATTCCACCGCTCCTATACCAGGTCTGCGTCTGATTATGTTGTCGGGAGACTGGATTGCACCCGAACTGCCAACCAAGCTGTCAAGCTTGTTTATGAATTCAAAAACTATCAGTCTGGGCGGCGCGACAGAGGGCGGCATTTGGTCAATATATCATGAATGCGACAGCTCATACGAATCAATGCCCGAATGGAAAAGCATACCGTATGGCAAACCGCTTGCGAATCAAGGCTTTATGATTATGGACAGCATGATGCAGAATTGTCCGGTATGGGTAGAAGGCGAACTGTATATAACCGGTGACAGTCTTGCTGACGGATATTGGGGAGAGACAGAGCTCACACAGAACTCATTTGTCAGTATCAATGGCTGCCGCGCGTACAGAACCGGCGATATGGGGCGTTATCATCCAGACGGGAATATTGAATTCATGGGTCGGCGTGACAGCCAGGTGAAGCTTCGCGGTCATCGCATAGAGCTCGGCGAGATTGAATCGGTCATGAAACAAAGACTGAATTTTGGCGATGTATGCTGTATAGTATACGAACACGACGGCGAAAAACAGCTCGCTGCCCTTATAGCCGACAAAGAAAGAATTGACGATGACACTCTTTCGAATGGGTTGAGCGAATGGCTGCCCGATTATATGATTCCAAAGGCGTTTGCGTATTGTGATGCCATACCGCTGACAGCTAATGGCAAAGTCGACCGAACCGCGGTGATCAAATTGGTTGAGACCTCGGTTAATGAAAGAAAGTCTGATAATGTTTCAGATTTTTCCGAACTTTCCGACACACAACGGGCAGTGATCGATATCATGAAAGGGTTGCTGAACAGAGATAAGCTTGGCGTCAATGACGACTTTTACGAAGCGGGCGCGAATTCACTATTGCTGGCGCGCGCCGCCGGTCAGCTGAATCAGAATATCTGCCGCGATATTCCATTTGATACTTATCTTGTAACACTGCTCAACAGTCCGAACGCGCGCGGTATCGCGGAGCTCATTGACAGTTATAAAAATTCGGATAGCAAAGATGAAACAACTGATAATACGACGCCCGTTATTTCCGAGAACCGGTCCGATACAGCATACTGCGGCAATGGAGAGCTTATGTATGTGGTTTTCGCCGAAGGGCTTGATGATGCGATAATACAATATTGTAAAAACAGCGGATCTGGGTATATCCTTGTATATAACACGGAAAAGATATCAGACACTGTTGAGAGGGCTTTAGCGGCAAATGCCGAACGTATTCGCTTTATTGCCGCCGACTGCTTGTTGTCTGACTGCCTCAGGGCCGCGTCAATGGCGGCTTTGACGGGGGCTGACCTCGATGTAAAGCTCATAGAAAGCGAACGCGACGCCGATCTTTTGCTAGACACTCCGTATTATGGCGATATAAGTTACGCGCTTACAATTTCCGATATGTCAGACAACACCGAACTTATTGATATGCTTGAAACGGTCTGCCTTGGAGATATAAGAATAAGCTGCTGTAAAGACAGGGACGAACTTGTCAAATTTATCACAGGAGATATAGATGAAAATAAATAATGCCGAGGGATTTATCGAACGTTTGAGACAGTTTGCCGACAGCGATAAAATCGCGCTGATCTCTGAAAACGCCGACGGCTCTGAATCTAAACGCACCTATCGTGAATTATTACAGGATGTCGCGAAAATGCGCGATTGTCTGGTAAAGAAAGGTATTTGCAGAGGACAACGCTGCCTGCTGATAGATGAGGGCGATCAGATTGATTTTGTAATCTCGCTGCTCGCGGTCGCCGCGATTGGCGCAACGGCTGTGCCGACGAAGCTAAAAGGCTCAGAAAACAGCATCGATAACGGTGATTTTTACGCGGTTGACTCTGACGCAAGCCTGATAATAGCCGCTGAGTCTGGCGAGAGGCTGGGAAGTCGCGTCGGTCTGCCCTTCATCCGCATGGATTCATACAAAAACGTCGATGACGGTGTACCGCTTGTGACAAATGCCGAATCCGACACGGATATGTTACTCCTGTATACATCCGGTTCCACGGGCAATCCGCGCGGCGTTTTATACCCCGAAACACGTATATGCAAGGTTGTTGATAGCTTTAACAAGGCTCTTGATATTGGTTCGCCTAATATTTCGCTCTGCTGCCTGCCGCTGAATCATACCTTTGCGTTGATATCATTTATACTGGCTCCCTTGTGGTCGGGCGGGTGCTCGATAATACTTCGACCGGAAATGATTGTCTCAAATCCTGTCTGCTGGTTTGAGTCAGTACATAAATACAAGGTTACCTGCACCGGCGGACCGAATTATCTGCTCTCACTGCTTACATCCGGTGCTGAAAATTGTGAGAATGAACACTTTTGCCTTGATAGTATAAAACGTCTGATACTTGGAGCGGAGGTTATCAGAGCGGATACAATCGAACGCTTTGTTCATGCGGCTGCGCGATTTGGCTTTTGTGAGAACAGGCTTTCAATCTGTTATGGCTTGACTGAGAGCTGTTCGGCTGTGACCTTGACACCCGCGTTTGAAGCGCTTGTATCAGCATTTACGGACGGTGAACGCGCGTCGTTTGAGAATACCCGTACAGGGAGTCGGGTCTATTCGGTGGGACGCCCAATAGAAGGCGTAACCGCGAAAATTTTAGATAATACCGGTTTGGAAACTGCCGAGGATGGTCATGTGGGTGAAATCCTGCTTCATGGAGAGGCTGTTTTTGACGGTTATACAAATTCTGACGAAAAACCGTTCATCACCATTGACGGCGGCATTTGCCTGAGAACCGGAGATCTTGGCTTTATACTTGACTGTGGCAGAGGAAAAGAATTGTTTGTCTGCGGCAGATATAAAGAGCTGATCATTATCAAAGGCGAGAATTATTCTCCTTATCAAATCGAGACGCTGACTGACAAAGTATTGGGTGAGAAAGGTTTTTCGGCGGCGGTTTACGATCAGGGCAAGGATACGGATGAGCTGGTATTGCTGATAGAAGAATATGATAGACTTCACCCGCACGAGCGTTTGAGCCTGTTTTCTAAGATACGTGATAGTCTGATTCGTGACGTCTCAATAGAACCGGCATACGCGTTGTTCATGCGCAAAGGCAGTATGCTTCGAACACAGAGCGGTAAACTCAGACGCGATGAAATGCGGAAAAAGCTGGCGGCAGGCGAACTATCCGGCGACATTGTCGGTGTTGCTGATTCGAATAAGTCGGAGATACAAACAGACATTTCCGCCGAAGTTGTCGATTTAAGAAACCTGATTGTCGATTTTATAAAACGCTATACCGGTATTACAGAAATAGATTGTGACGCGAATTTACTGTCTCTCGGCTTGAATTCGCTTCTGATACAGCTGCTGCTCTCAGAGCTAAACCGCCGTCTTGGAACAAAGCTTGCCGCTTCCTGCATAATTGCCTATCCCACGGTAAACGCGTTGGCGGAGAGGGTATCCGAATATGTACGGCAGCGCGAAGATAGTATACCCTCATATGAAAACAATTCGGCAAATACAGATAGCGACAGATATTCCATAACCGACGTTCAGCGCGCGTATATAGCCGGACGCAATATGGAGTTGGATTGGGGCGGCGTGCCTTGTCAGTGCTATATAGAACGCGATTTCGAGGAGCTTGATGCTGAACGTTTCAAGAGAGCTGTAGAGGAACTTTACAAACGACATCCGTCGCTTCGTATGACAATAACTTCAGACGACCATGTGACAGTCCTCAGTGAATTCAAACCTTTTATAGAGGTGCGTCTGACGGATGGCGAGACGCGTGACAAACAGCTTGAACTTACGCGAGACGAGATGACCAACACTGCACTTCCGCTTGACCAACCGCTGCTTCGCATTGCTCTGACCCGGCTTGACTCAAAAGCCTATCGCCTGCATATGCAGATAGACATGATTTGCTGTGACGCGATGAGTATATACATATTCTGGAATGACCTGATGAAATTATACGAGAATCCGATTGAAGAAGCTCACACCGCGGAATCGCCGGCTTTAGGTTCGGAATCCGATATAATAAAATTCGAGGCGGATCGCGCCTGGTGGCTTGAGCGTGCCCAAAATCTTCCGCCGCCTCCCGCGCTGATGTGGAACGCAAAGGTCGATAAGTGTTCATATCGGGCGTTCACTCGCAAAAGCCTGTTCATTGATAAATCCAAATGGCAAAGAATAGAGTCATGTGCAGAACGTCTTTCAATCACTCCCACCGCACTAATGCTGACACTGTTTTCGGAGTGTTTATCCGCTTATGCCGAAAACTGCGAGTTTACATTGAGCCTTACTACCTTCGGCAGAGAGCTTGACGAAAAATCATTGAGTACAATCGGTGATTTTACAAAGCTGTTGCTTTTCGCGGTCAGACTTCGTCGTGAAAGCGTCGCTGACAACGCCCTGCGAATACAATCGGATCTGTTGAATTGCCTTGAGCATACCGCGTATACATCACTCGATCTTGTGCGTGAAAATGGCGTTGATCAGCTATATCCGGTTGTGTTTACAAGTATGTTGGGAGTTGACCGGCTTGCGGGAGGGCGCAGTCCGTTTGATAAGGATTGCTTCTCCCAATCTACGACTCCTCAGGTAATACTGGACAATCAGCTCATTCCTGTCGAAGATGGAGTGATGGTTGTATGGGATGTGGTGAAAAAGGCGTTTGCCGACAATATTCTCGGTAGTATGTTTGATACCTACCAACAGTTGATCGAACAAGCTGATGACCTTGGCTTTTGGCGAACCGAATTGCGTGACCTCCGTTCTCCTCACGATATCGAGGTGCAGGACAGGGTCAACCGCACCTATGACAATACGATTGAAAAGACTTGTCTTGCGGATGGATTTGTGTATCACGCCGAGAAAAACCCCGAATTGACGGCTCTTATTCACAAGGGACAAATATATACCTATCGCGAACTCAAACAGCTTGCCGACCGATTCAGTATGCTCCTGGAAGCAAATAAAGTGACCGCCGGCGATCTTGTAATGCTTCAAATTGAGAAGTCCCCCGAATTGATAGCCGCGATAATAGGTGTAATCAGATGTGGCGCGGTTTATCTTCCTATGCCTCACGATCAGCCTGAATCGCGTCAGTTTGATATATACAAGAAGTCCGGAGCTAAATTGATTATAACTTCCGATACTATTTTGACCCATCCCGATATTCCGAGGGTGGATATATCAGAAGCAGCGAAATACAGCGGTGATTACAAAGCCGTTCCTGTTAATCCAACGAGCACCGCGTATGTTATTTACACATCAGGCTCTACCGGAACTCCGAAAGGCGTATCGATATGTCATGACGCGGCTATGAACACGATAAGTGCCGTCAACAGATATCTGAGACTTGACAGCAGCGACCGATTGATAGGGCTGTCGTCAGTAAGTTTCGATTTGTCGGTATATGACATTTTCGGCGCACTATCGGCAGGCGCTGCGCTTGTTGTTCCGACCGAAAGCGAACGGATTGATCCCTCAAGATGGCTGAGCCTGTGCAAAGAAAACAATGTGACGGTTTGGAACACGGTTCCGGCATTGATGGATCTGCTGCTCGACTATTGCAAAGCTACAGGACAAAAGCCTGCGGGATTGTCATTGAGGTCAGTGATTCTGTCGGGCGACTGGATACCTATGGAGCTTTACGGAAAGCTTAAGGAAACGATACCGGGAGCGTCGCTGATCAGTATGGGAGGCGCGACAGAGGCATCTATCTGGTCCAATTATTATCCGGTTGATAAAATTGAGGAAGGTTGGGCTTCTATTCCGTATGGATATCCGCTTCCCAATCAACTGTTCCATGTGCTGGACTCACTCGATCGGCTTTGTCCGAGTGGAGTAAGCGGTCGGCTTTGTATAGGCGGACGAGGGCTGTCAGACGGATATTACAACGAAAAACAGCTTACCGAAAAGGCGTTTTTCACTCATAGGGATACAGGCGAACGGTTATATGATACCGGAGATTATGGCAGATATGACAAGGACGGCTGTCTTATCTTCCTTGGTAGAAAGGACGCTCAGGTAAAGATCAACGGATACCGTATTGAACTTGGTGAAATACAGAGCGCGCTTGAGAGGGTAGGTTACCAAAGCAGCGTTATACTCGCGCTCGATGACGGCGGAGTTAAGAAGCTCGCGGCGTTTATCAAAACCACCGAAAAATTAAATGAAGCTGATATAAAGTCAAAGCTCACGAAACAGCTTCCGGGATATTTTGTCCCCGAACGGATCCTCGCGATCGAGAGCTTTCCAACTACAGCTAATGGTAAAATTGATAAAAAGCGGCTCGGCGAAATCTATATCCAAAAACGCGGCGGAATGGAAAATATATCGCACGGCTCTTTGCTTGATGAGCGTGATCGTTCCGTGCTCGAGTTGTTGTGCCGAGAATTGGGGATTGAGGATTTGACGCCCGAATCAAGCTTGGCTGAACTGGGAATAAGCTCACTTTCACTGATACGATTGGCTGGCAGTCTCGAGGCGGAATTCGGGTACCGCGCGCGTGTCAATGATATCATAAGATATCGCAGAGTCGGTGATTTTATTGATTACTACAGAAACAATAAAAAAGCTGATATGGAACGTGATATTGAGGCTGAAGCCTTGAACAGATTGAAGGAAGAAGAGGAGCTTTCTAAAAACGATCCAATGTATGATCATCCGGTCATGCGGATAATTCGCGAGGAGCTCTTACTGCCTCGGGTATCTTCCGATGAACTTCTGGTCGAACTCGGCTTATCGTCGTTGACAGTCATAAGAATCGCGAATCGGCTTGAGAGCTATTACGGAAGACGACCTACAGTTCATGAAATGCTTCGTTATCAGAAGGTATCCGATATAATTGACTTCTATGACAACTGTGATATGAGCCTTGCAGAGGATACAGTTATAATTCCGGGAGAAAAGGTTGAAAATCCGGTGCTCAGGTATCTGTGTGAAATTTTGAATCTGCCAAAACTCACACCTGAGGACAGTTTCGCGAGGCTTGGAGTTTCGTCACTCGAACTGATTCGCACCGCGAATCGACTTGAAGCCGCATATGGCAGACGACCATCGATGATGGAGCTTGCCGCACAGAACAGCTTCCAGGAGCTTATTGACTATTATGAGGGTATGACGCAAATGTCTGATGAAGAATCACCCGACGAATTGCGGCATCGTGAAACAGTTAGTCTTTATAACCGTTGCCGTGACGCTGGAATAATATTGTGGCCGGAAGCAGGAAAATTGCGCTATAAAGCTCCGCAGGGCGCGTTGACCCCCGAACTCAGAAACGAGCTATCTCAAAATCGGGAGGCGTTATTATCGTATCTCACAGAAAGTGACACAATAACCAGTCAAGAGCTGACCCCTCTTCAGATGGCATATGTGGTCGGACGTCAAAACAGCTACGCGCTGGGAGATGTCACCGCGCATTATTATGTGGAATATCATACCGAGTCGATCGATGTTGACCGTCTTTGCGACGCGATAAATGAACTTATAGTTAAAAACGAAATACTGCGCACGATTATAACGCCTGAGGGCAGGATGATTGTCAACCAAACGAATCCCGGTTATTCTATCAGAACAATTGAGTGCTCGTGCGTCGAGGATGAACTGAAGCTCCGTGACGAGATGAAGAATCATCGCTTTGAGCTTGGAATTTGGCCTATGTTCGATATCGCGGTGACACATAAGCATAGCGGAGATTGGGGCGTCCATATCGGTGTTGATTGCCTTCTACTGGACGGCTGGAGCATAAATATGTTTTTGACGCAGCTTATCGCGGCGTATACAGGAAAAGAGACGGTTACGACTGACTTCACTTTCAGGCAGTATCTTGACGAGGAACGCCGCTGGCTTCGCGGAAAGCCCTATTACCGCGACGCACAAAAATACTGGACGCGGCAAATTGAAAAACTGCCTCCTGCTCCGCGTCTCAAGCTGAAAACACCGGTTGAACAGATAATCAGCCCTACTTTTGGCAGAAAGAGCTTTTATCTTGACGAACAGCGTACATTCGCGTTTTTCGAGCGTCTCAAAAAATACGACCTGACTCCGTCCGCCGCGCTCTGTACGGCTTATATGACAAGTTTATCAAAATTCAGCGAATCGCCCGACCTTACGCTGAATCTGACAATGTTCAATCGTCAACCGCTTCATCCGGATGTGCAGAAGGTTCTCGGAGATTTTACCAATATAGCTCTTGTTGGATACAAATCGAGCGCTGACAATTTTATAAAACGAGCTGATTTTGTAAGCCGTGAATTGTGGAACGCTATTGAATACCGCAGCTTCAGCGTTATCAATTTGTTGGGACAGCTTGCCCAAAAGCAAAATGATGTTATTGCCGCGCCGTATGTTTTTACAAGTCTTATTGACAATGAAGGCGAGCGAGGCGTGGATATCATGAAAAAAGCAGGATTTAAGGAAGTATTTGCACAGACGCAGACGCCGCAGGTATTGCTTGACCACCAGCTGTATCTTAGGGACAACAAGCTGCTGCTCGTGCTGGACTATGTAGTTGAGGCGTTTGACGATGATTTGCTTTCTGAATTGCTTTTGGATTATGTAAACAGGGTGCAAAAGCTTGCTGACAGTGAATGCTGGGAGAATATATATGAATGAGTGCGGCGTATTCGTCTCAAAAAATGTTGTTTGGGATCGTCCGATTGTATTCTGCTTTCACCATGCCGGAGGGAACGCACACGTTTTTCAAAAGTGGAAAAGCAATAAAGTGAGCTTCATTCCGATAGAGCTACCTGGACATGGTTCACGCTCGCGTGAAACGGCAGTCTGCGATATAGAAATTTTAGCCTCGGATATCGCGCAGTCAATCGCAAAGCTTATACATACATATTCTGCTAAAGCCGGAATATGTATGGGCGAAGATAAGCGTTTGCTAAAGTCCGGGGATGCGTGCCTGCCACGCCAAAATGAAATGCCGAACAGCGGGATTCGATTCTCGCTGTTCGGGCACAGTCTCGGCGCGATACTGGCATATACTGTCACTTTGTGTTTGCTCGACGACTATGGCTTGGCTCCTGATTGTCTGATTGTTGCGGGGCGTCAGGCACCATGCGACGAAGATCCATCGCCGTATCGGACCTCAATGGGAAAAGACGCCCTTGCGGACGAACTGAGATCACTCGGGCATACACCGACCGAACTGCTTGACAACGACGAATATCGGGAATTTCTGTTATCCATGATATATAATGATTATTTACTGGGTGAGAGTTATCATGGGACGCGCCGGGTACTGCCGATACCGATTCACGCGTTCTGTGCTGACAGTGACAGAGACGCCGGAGATACTGTTATGTCTCGGTGGAAGCTTGTGACCTCAAAGGACTTCAAGCTGACCCGAATGAATGGAGATCATTTCTTTATATTTGACGAACGATTGAACTTTCATAAACTGATTGAATCGACGGTGCTGGAAGCGTCAGAAAAATCGAATTTACATCAAGACGCTGAATATGAGTCTGGATGTTTATGATATTGTTTAATCGAATACTGCAAACGGAGGTCTTGCTGTTGTTATGATGGCAGATAACATAGTATGATAAAAAGAAACAAGAACAAGTGGTTTGCACATCAGACCTCAAATCCGGAGGCAAAGCTGAATTTACTCTGCTTTGTTTTTGCCGGAGGAAGCCCGAGCTTTTTCGCGCCGTGGAAAACGATATTTCCGAGCACTGTTAATCTGATGCCGGTGCTTTATCCCGGTAGAGAGAGCCGAGCCGCTGAAATATTGCCTGATACAATGGAGGAGCTTGTAGAAACATTTTCAAAAGAAAGTGGCGGAGTAATGGAAAAACCGTATGCGATATGGGGACACTGCTCGGGTGCACTGCTCGGTTTCAAGCTGGCTATGGCACAAACCGCGGCGGACAATCCACCGGTCGCGTTCATTGTAAGCGGCTGTGAGGCTCCACAATACGCGCTGCGTCTGATACCCGAGGTTCGCGATGATTTTTCCGAAGTCAAAGACGAGGATATACTCAAATCGTTATCAGCTTACGGTCTGATGCCGCAGGATATGATAGAGAATCCGGTGTTCAGAAACTATTTTCTGCCAATATATCGGCGTGACCTCGAGATGTTTTCAAAATACAGGCATAAATTCTCAACGCTTGGCTGTCGTGCGTTGATCATGAATGGCACGGACGATCATATGTTGAAACAGGAATATATCGATAAGTGGAACGACTGTTTTGATTCTGCTCCGACCTTTCTATCTTTCAGCGGAAAGCACTATTTTGTCAATGATCACAAGGAAGAAGTCGCAAAAAAGATACTTGATTTCTGCTTCGAGGGACGGTACATCGAATGAATGGACAAGGCAAAATACCATTATTGAATCAACAGCGGCGGCTGTTGAAATACGAGACAACATCAGGCAGCCGTGGGTGTCAGAATGCCGGAATAGCTTTTCTCTTGAAAGGAAAAGTGGAGCTTGAAAAGCTTGAACAAGCTCTGATAAAGCTGTCTTATTTGCATGACGCTTTTGATTTGACATTCATTCGAGATGATGACGGAGAGATATACATGAAAAAGCTCGGTACAGATAGAGCGGTGTGGAATTACCATGATTATACCGGCGGTGATTTGGAGCTTGACAGTCGGATCGAATCAGCGTCAGCCGAAGCTGCCCGTATTGTGCTTGAACCGATGGAGATATTCGGTGGAAAATTATTCGATTTTCACATATTTTTGCTTGACGATGATTGTCTGATGATTTTATTGAAAGCCAGTCATCTAATAGTAGACGGCCCATCGTTTACCGCAATATATACACAACTGTCAGAGTTATATTCCGGCATTGCGCAGAAGCCTCCTATGCTATGGAGGGAATTTGTAGAGCTGGAACAAAATTATTGCACATCAATTGAGGGAATCCGCGCCCAGACGCATTGGAAAAACCTCACATTACCGTCACCGATCACCCGAAAGGAGCTTGCAGAGCTGCGTTTTGACAAGAACGAAGGGGCTGAGCCTATGCTTTCTGGAGATTTGATACGCAAGACGGCTAAACGAGCTAAAACCTCGGTATTCAATATACTGCTCCTTACATATACACTCGCGTTGGCTGAAATTTTCTCGCACGATGATTTCGCCGTGGATTATACATTGACGAATCGCTTCAGGGAGGATATGCGCTGTATGGTTGGGCTGACCACTCATAGTCTGCCGTTTGTGCTTCAAAATATATCCCATCTCAGCTTTTCAGATATGGTCGACGCGGTGAAAAAACAGCAAAATGAAGGCTTTCAAAACTTCGTCATGGCAGATAACGCCGCGTCAAACCAATTTTGTCTATCATATCTGAGCGAAACCATACGTATGCCAGGGTGGGAGGGCGTTTCGGTTGAAAGGCGCCCCTTCAATGGAAATCAGAAGTACGGGGATTTAAGCTGTACTTTGATTTGCAGTGAAAAAAAGGATTTTATTGAACTGAGGTTGAACAAAGACAGTGAGATATATCCGCAGGAATTTGACAGCTGTTTGTTTTTCCGGATGAATAAAATTCTGAATCGTTATTCTGATGAAAAATAACATGAGTGCCACGGAAGAATCGGGATCTGTAAAAACATCAATCATTAGTATTTAAGATGATCAATAGAATGCAGCTATATTTGCTGGCTTACCGCAATTCCTCGATTATAACCGGTACTAGGTTGTGAGTTATCAGACTTACGTTAAATAAAATAAATTATTGGAGAATACTTATGAATGAACTTATATTGCCTTTAACAAAGACTCAAATATCTTACGAATTCGTTGAAAAATTCTGCCCCGGATCACTGAACCTGTGCAACGGATTTATTTTCAAGGGAAAATATGATCTGGAACGAATGAAACGCGCGGTTCGCCGGCTTTATGAACGTCATGATGTGATGCGTATGAAAATGGCTAAGCGCGACGATTATGTTTATTACACATGGTGTGATGAATACGATCCGGAGCTTGAAATTGTGGAGCTGAACGCAGATACGCGCGATGAACGCTACGCAAAGGCAATGATTGACGCGCGCATACGTGTGCGAGAGGATATATTGTTCAGCCGAAAGGGTATGTATCGTTTCTTTGCCTACGTACTCTCGGACGAAGAGCTGATGCTGGTATATATTGCGAATCATATGGGAACTGACGGCAACTCTATGGTGCTTCTCAACGCCGAGCTCGAAAAATTATATGAAAACCCTGATCGGGAGGATCTGCCGGTAAGCAGCAGTTTTGAGGAATTTCAAAATGATCGGCAAAGAATCTACGCATCGGCTGAATATAACGAGGATTCAAAATATTGGGCTGCACTTATGGACGGATATAAAGCACCTGACATACAAGCCCCAGAGGTAAAGGATGACAAGAATGTCGCGATGGAATGCGGAGCTTTCCATGTTCCGCTTGATAAGATAAAACAGATAGCGCGCAACAATAAAACTTCAAATTTCAATCTGCTATTTTTATTGGTCGAAATCGCACTTGCCGAGCAGCTGAAACGCGATGATATATGTCTGCACTATATTTTCGCGGCGCGTTTTGCTCCGAAATATCAGAATACCTTTGGATTTGTCGCTCATGGTGTAAATATGCGCACAAATATCAATAAGAATATAACCTGCAGAGAACTGATTGAGGAAAATAAACGCCGCGTGAATGAAGACATCAAGCATATCGACAGTGCGGATTGTGTCAGCGAGAAAGAATTTATTTTATCGTATATTCCGAATCTGAACACAAAGCTCAAGACCACTTTCGCGTCGCTTGAATACACACCCTTTGTATTGCATTCACGTTCAAATTATGACTTCCGTTACTGTGCGTTTATCGCAGCCGAATTGACTGATATCCTCTATGTGTATCCGATGTGTGATATTAACATATACGGTATGGATTTTGTCACCTGCTTTGGTGAGAAAATAAACCGTTATGTGGACCGTCTGATAGAGAATCCCGACATTACCGTGGGTGAGCTTATGAAGGTTGACAATAAGGGAAAATCGAGCGTAATGGATATGCTTGCCGAGTTGTGGAGAAATGTGCTCGAGCTTGATGAGCTGCCAAATGCCGAGGACGACTTCTTTGAATTGGGCGGAAACTCATATAAAGCATTCTTCGTAATGGCGAATCTGCCGGAGGAGTATCAAGGAAAGCTCGAAATGAACGACTTCTATGATTATGAAACGCTTGATGGGATTACGTCACGACTTTGTGAAAAGCTGGGTATCAAGGAATAATAGATTGAATTTTTAGCCGCTTTGATTTTGAGTCATGACCGAGCTATTAGTAATCAACATTGACAATAAAGAGTATACCGAGGAGCATATCAAACCGCTCCTCGGATATATTTCAACGGAAAGCGCAATGAAAATAAATGGGTTCAGATTTTTTAAGGATAAGCTCCGCACATTATATGGAGAGCTCGCGGCAAGATATATGTGTGCGGGAGATGGCATATCGCCGAGTCAATTGGTTATGGCTCGCGGTGAATACGGTAAGCCGTATTTTACTAATACTGATTTGAAATTCAATATATCACATTCGGGAAAATATATTGTTTGTGCGGTGTGCGATGGTGAAGTCGGAGTAGATATCGAAGAAATAACAAAAACAGACCTTTCGCTTGCGAGAAATATTTTTATGCCTAGTGAACAAAAATACATACAATCTTCGAAAGATAAAATCAAGGCGTTTTATGAAATTTGGACCGCGAGAGAAGCATACATGAAGTATGTTGGAAAAGGATTTTATTTAGAGCAAAACTCGTTTGAGACGGATATTGAAAAACTCATATATTCTGTAGATGGAAAAGAAGCCGCGAGATTAAGGCTATTTGAATATGACAACCATATTATTTCCTTGTGTCAGAAAAAGCAATCTTGACCTATCCGCAGCGTATAAGAATTATAATTGTAAACAGCTTGCGATTTTTTGATTGAATCGCAAGCTGTAGTAACAAAAATATCAGCAAATGAATTATTAAGCTTCTTTAATGTGTGATATCCGCTTGTTCGTCAAGAACCTCCAACAGAAAGCTCACCGGACGGAAGCCGTCATTGCAGGAGAGCATGGCAGACTGACCTTGTCAACCCAATTGTGTAAACGTTCACTGAAAAATTACAAATCCCAGCCGCAGCCCCATAAGAAATCAAGCATACCGCGAATGACTCCCCAGTTCGGATAAGGCATAGTCCATTTTTTGACAACGTCCTGTGTACGAAGATAGAGTATCTTCATCACTGCCATCTCGTTGGGGAAGGCAGCCTTGCGGTCGGTCACTTTGCGCAGCGCCGAATTGAAGCTTTCGATCGCGTTGGTAGTGTAGATCATTTTCCGTATTTCGGAGGGGTATTCGAATATCCGTTGAACATAGATAAAGTTGTCGTTCCAGACGCGGACGGCGGAAGGATACTGCTTTTTCCACTTTTCGTTCAGGACAGCAAGGGCATTTTCAGCTTCGCTGATACTGACAGCTCCATATATCGCTTTGAGATCCGCGCAGAATTCCTTGCGGTGCTTTGTCGGTATGTATTTTGTACTGTTACGTACCAAATGCACCATGCAGCGGCAGACAATAGAATTCGGAAAGGTGTTTGTGATTGCCTCTTCCAGTCCGGCGAGTCCGTCAATGCAGACGAAGCCGAGCTTCTCTACACCACGGGCTTTCAGTTCATCGAATATACTGAGCCACTGGTGTGT
>ERZ1643251.2788-NODE-2788-length-17129-cov-6.651458_pt1 | contig 17129 bp, 15 predicted proteins | sample MGYA00579261_ERZ1643251 | MGnify/ENA primary metagenome ERZ1643251 (study PRJEB29033, sample SAMEA4952267) | chicken gut metagenome | biome: Broiler Chicken; feature: Gastrointestinal Tract; material: Caecum | place: Ireland | collected 2018 | study: Broiler...
AGTGGCTGTCCACCACAAAGTCCAGGTTGCGTTCGCCGCCAAAGCCGTCCGGGTAGGGTTGTTCATAGCCCCTTCTTTTACGGCCATGTTGTCTTCAAAAACCGCTGTTCCGTGGATACGGATCCATGCATAAGTGGGATCCGACACACATACTTCAACTTCAGGATTTGCCTGCATATCTTTGTAAACATCTTTTGTGTTATTCGTGCAAAACCAGAGTTTTCCCTGTCATCAGCTTAAAAATTTTTCTGGTAAGCTGGTTGCCGAACCTGGATTTCCAGGGTGTGGACTTATCCGGATTTCTTATGCCAAGAACCAGTGCTCCGGGATTTCTTCCTGCCCGCATCAGGAGCTTCTCCATATCCTCCGGAAGATGCTGGCCGTCTGCATCCATAATTCCCACAGCGCCGTACTCCCACAGTTCTGTCCGAATATATTGAAGAGCGGTTTTTATAGCCTCGCCTTTCCCCTGGTTTTCTTTATGGTGGAGTACGATACATTTCTTTTCCAGTCTCTGGAAACTTTCCCTGTACTCCTTTTCGCTGCCGTCATCTACTACCAGGACCTGATTTTCCAGTTCCCAGAGCCGGTCCACCAGCTTTTCCAGACATGGCTCCGGGTTCAGAGCCGGTATGATCACAATAAATTCCATGGTCAGACCCTCTTTCTCTCTTTTTTTCTTCAGATAATATGGTAAAAGGTAAAGCTAAAGAAAAGAGAGAAAGAAAATAAACATTCTTTAAACGGTCTGTTAAAAATACATTTTTAGACACAAAATGTTCACATTTTCCTTTTAAAATAGAAGGGAAACTATTTCTCAGGATCATTATCCTGGAAAGGAGATAAATTTGAACTCTTTAGATCACCTAAGCGCTCTGGAAGCAGAGTCCATTTACATTATGCGGGAAGTTGCCGCAGAATGCGAAAATCCCGTTATGCTATATTCTATAGGGAAGGACAGCTCTGTCATGCTCCATCTCGCCAGAAAGGCGTTTTATCCGGAAAATCTTCCCTTTCCCCTTCTTCATATTGATACAACCTGGAAATTCCGCGAAATGATCGAATTCCGGGACCACATTGCCGAAAAATATAATCTGAACATGCTGGTTTATACAAACCAGGAAGGAGTTCGCCAGGGAATCAACCCTTTTGATCATGGTGCTGCCTATACAGATATTATGAAAACTCAGGCTCTGAAAGCAGCGCTGAAACATTATGGCTTTACAGCAGCCTTCGGCGGCGGACGCAGAGACGAAGAAAAGTCCAGAGCCAAAGAACGTATCTTTTCTTTCCGCAGTAAGGAACAGACCTGGGATCCCAAGAATCAGCGGCCTGAAATGTGGAATTTATACAATACAAAAATCCATAAAGGAGAAAGCATCCGTGTCTTCCCTCTGTCTAACTGGACAGAGGCAGATATCTGGCAGTATATACAGCGGGAAAATATTGAAATCGTTTCTCTCTACTATGCCAAAGAACGTCCCTGCATCTACCGGGACGGCAATATTATCATGGTAGATGATGACCGGCTGAAACTTCTTCCCGGAGAAGAGATCCAATATAAAAAAATACGTTTCCGTACACTGGGCTGCTATCCTCTCACCGGCGGAATGGAATCAGATGCAGATACCCTGGAAAAGATCATTGCAGAAACTCTGGGAGCCGTTTATTCCGAAAGGACCAGCCGTGTCATTGATCATGAAGCTGCCGGCAGCATGGAGCGTAGAAAAAGGGAGGGATATTTCTGATGAAAGACCTGTTAAAATTTCTTACCTGCGGAAACGTAGATGACGGAAAATCCACCCTGATCGGTCATCTTCTATATGATACCAAACAGCTCTATGCAGACCAGCGCCAGGCTTTGGAACTGGACAGCAGAGTGGGAAGCGCCGGCGGACAGATTGACTACTCTCTGCTGCTGGACGGACTTATGAGCGAAAGAGAACAGGGGATTACCATTGATGTGGCCTATCGTTATTTTAAGACAGAAGTGCGCAGCTACATCGTAGCCGATGCTCCCGGCCATGAAGAATATACCCGGAATATGGCTGTGGCCGCTTCTTTTGCCCAGCTGGCTATTATTCTCATTGACGCCTCTAAAGGCGTGCAGATCCAGACCAGACGGCATCTGCGTATCTGTTACCTGATGGGAATCCGGGACGTGATATTTGCTATCAATAAGATGGATATGGTGGGCTATGACCGCCAGAGATACAAAGAGATTGAAAACACGATTTACGAAATGACAGATTCCTTCTCTTTAAACAGTCTTACCATTATTCCCGTCTCTGCCACTGCCGGAGACAACATTACGGAACATTCTGACCAGATGCCCTGGTATAAGGGCCTTTCCCTGCTGGAATATCTGGATCAGGTAGAAATCCTTTCCGATGGCGCTCAGACAGATTTCACCATGCCGGTCCAGAGAGTATGCCGTCCTAATTCCGGTTTCCGTGGTTTTCAGGGACAGATTGAAAGCGGAAGTATCTCTGTAGGAGATGAGATCCGCAGCCTTCCCAGCGGGGAATCTGCTGTGGTTACCGGTATTCTTACCGGCTTTGACTCTGTAGAACATGCCATTACAGGCCAGCCCGTAACTCTGCAGCTGAACAGAGAGATCGATATCTCCAGAGGCTGTGTCCTTGTAACTGGAAAAGGCCATCCCATATCAGAAAGTTTTATGGTCACACTTTTATGGATGGATGAGTCCCCTCTTGTACCGGGAGTAAACTACATACTGAAACTGGGAACAAAAATGACCAACGTCACGGTCATGGAAATCCAGTATAAGATTGATGTCCACAGCGGCAGACATGTTCCCGCAGACCGGCTGTACAAAAATGAAATCGGCGTATGCAGCATTTTAAGCTCCGATAAAATCATATTAGATACTTTTGATAACTGCCAGCCTCTGGGAGGACTGATACTCATTGACCAGGTAACCAACCGCACCTGTGCAGGGGGCACAGTGAAAAGCATTATGGCCGGATCTGGGGATCTGTTCTGGCACAATTTTGATCTGACCAGAGATATCCGGGCCAGGAATATGGGGCAGAAGCCTCTGACCATCTGGTTTACCGGACTGTCCGGCTCTGGAAAGTCCACGCTGGCAAATGCTCTGGAAAAAAGACTCTATGCCATGGGGAAACATACCATGGTGCTGGACGGGGATAATGTCCGCCTTGGGCTGAACAGAGATCTTGGCTTTTCAGAAGAAGACCGGATTGAAAATATCCGCAGGATCGCTCAGGTAGCAAAATTGATGAATGACGCCGGTCTCATCGTACTGACTGCTTTTATCTCACCTTTCCACCGGGACCGTGAAAATGCCAGAAATATCATCGGCTCCTCTTTTATAGAGGTCTATGTCAGCACGCCGCTGGAAGAATGTGAAAACCGTGATACCAAAGAGCTTTACAAAAAAGCCCGTATGGGACAGATCCATGATTTTACCGGCGTCAGCAGTCCTTATGAGATTCCTGTATCTCCGGAAATCACAGTGGATACCACAGAACGTTCCATTGATGCCTGCGTAGCCGATATTCTGGACAAGCTGTCTTCATTTTTATAATTAAATACTTTCAAGAAGGAGAGCATATGAAAAAGCGACCCGATTTTATCTGTATCGGATTTCAAAAATGCGGGACTACGTCCCTTTATGACCTGCTAAAACAGCACCCAAATGTCTATCTGACAGAAGATGTGAAAGAGCCTATGTTTTACCGGGTCCCTCTTGTAAGAAGAATACTGGGAGCTTCCTGGTATGAGAAAAGATATTTCGGTCATTATGAGGCCGCCCGAAAAGCCGCGGCCTCTGGCCGCCAAAAGACTGCAGATTCCGTAGGCCTCCTCACAGGACGAAGAGGCCGGACATCTGGAGATAAAAGCTCTGCTGTCAAAACTGCCTCCAAAAAAGAATCATCTGCCAGCAACGCCCAAAATATCCTCAAAGATTCAGAAAAAGCTGCTGTCAATACAAAGAATATGCAGTTATATACCGGAGAGGTCAATGCAGGTCTGGGCTTTGGCGGGTGCGCACGCTGGCTGGGAAAAGACTTTCCCCATGATACAAAACTGATCTTTATGATGCGGGATCCGGCAGACCGGTGTTATTCCGCCTATAAATATTTCCTTGCCCTGGGATTTCTCCCTATGTCTGTAGTAGCCGATGATAAAAAAAGAGGCCATGCTGCAGCTTTTGACACCTATGTCCGCTCTGTGCTGCTCAATCCCAGGCGCCGGAAGGAAATCATGAAAAAACGCATGAAATACCTCTGCTTTTCTCAGGGGAATTATGCATATTGTATTCAGGAATACTTGAGATACTTTTCCAAAGAAAACATGAAATTTGTTTTCTTTGAAGATTTTATCCGGGATGAAGAAAGAGAGACAAAAGATATCCTCCATTTTCTCCAGATTCCTGAAAATCCTGAAATGACCTTTGGCGTAAAGAGCAATGAGACCAATTTCCGTCCGGCCTCTCCCCTTCGCTCAAAGATCATGTATTACTCTCAGGGAATTTATTATACGCTTTTTGAGTTTCTTAATCTGGGCCACAGCCATCCTGGATTTTTTCAGAAATATACAAATTTTTATGACTGGATCATGGATACCTGTACCCGGTCAGAAACAGATACCTCAAAAATGCTGCCTGCTACCCGCAGACTTCTGAACTATTATTATCGGAATGAAATCAGAAAAGTAGAAAAACTTGCTGGCCGTAAGGCTCCGGAAAGCTGGGCGAGAGATGACAAAGGAAAAACCAAAACAAAAGCATAAGATTTTCAGACTGATCACGGCTATGGTCCAGTGCGGCCTTCTGGGCTTCGGCGGAGGGAACGCGCTGATACCCGTGTTATATAGAAAAGCTGTGGAAGAATACGGTCTTGTATCGAAAGAAGATTTTGAAGAGGCAGTGGTCGTTGCCTCTATTACTCCCGGCGCTCTTCCTGTGGAAATTGCATCAGGAATCGGACGCATTACAGCAGGAGACCTGGGAATGCTCTGTGCAGCCGCTGCAATTTCTCTTCCCGGTTGTCTCCTGGTCCTTTTCTTTACCGCGCTGTTAAGTTCTTTCGGAAGCGGGCTGACTCTGCAGATCAATTATCTCTCTGTAGGCGTCACTGCTTATATCCTCTATGTATTAGGATGCTATATTGCCCAGACTCTGGACAACAGCCAGATACCGGAAAGCCGTCGTCCCAAAAACAGGATCCTCCGAAAATTTCCTTTCAGTCTGCCCTGTGTACTGATCATTGCATCTGTATTCGGACTGACCTGCGGCAGCCAGATCTATCAGATCTTCGGAATTGAAGGACAGCCTCTTTTCAGTATTTCCACTGTTAATGTAATGGCTGTAGCCTTTTTCCTGATTTTCTGGCTGGGTGACGACTATCGTCTTCGGAAGGTTATTCCAGCCTTCTCCATAGCTCTCCTTTATTGTGTCTGTGTAGGTGAAATGAAACTGTTTTCTCAGACGCCTCTGAAGATATTTTTGCCGCTCTTAATGTTCCTCATGGCAGTCTGGGGACTGGTGAAGGACTTAAGACAGCATCATATGAGGCTGAATACCAGTATTTTTCCGGCTCTCCGGGAGGCAGCCATGGCCTTTCTTTTTATGGTTCTGCTGGCCCTGCCTGCTCTATTTGTCTATGAAGGCACCGGTACCTATCTATTCCGGGGCGCCCTGAGCAGTATTCTGTCATTTGGCGGAGGAGACGCCTATCTGGCAGTGGCGGGAGGTATGTTTGTCACTTCCGGACTGGTCCTTTACTCGGATTTCTATTCAAATCTGGTTCCCGTAGCAAACGCCATTCCAGGCTCTATCCTGTGCAAGATTCTGACAGGAACCGGATATTTTCTCGGATATCGGGCAGATGGCAGCATCTGGACCGGCATACTGGTAGGTCTTGGCGGCTTCGGCTGTGCAGTGGCCATGTCCTGCATCACCTATTCTGTTGGCGCTTATTTTTATGAGCAGTTGGAAAACGCCGCAGTCTTTGAACATCTGAAAAAAGCCACCAGACCAATTATCAGCGGTCTCCTTTTTGCTGTCAGCCTGGGGCTGCTCTATAATTGTATCCAAATCGGAGCAAAGGCCGGCATCCCCACCTGGTTTCCCCCGGTTTTATGTCTTATCTGCCTGGGCGGTGAGCTCCTGTTTGTTAAAAGATTCCGATACCGGCCCCTTTACATGGTGCTGGGCTCTGCAGCAGCCGCACTTTTATTCTGCAATCTGGCAGCATATATAATGGCGGTTTGAGAGGCTATTTATAAGAGGTATAAAGTCCCTCTTATAAATAGCCTCTCAGTTCCTGAAGCCTCATCTGAAACATCTTTGCCTCTTCTCTCATATCGCCAAATTTATCCATATCCATTTCCCGGATCTGAGGCAGTCCTATCTTCTTTACTGCTTCCACGGCAGCCTCTCTCTGTGTCATTTTAGCCGGAAGAACTGTCTGACAGTTGGCTCCCTCTAATGTATCATAGGCTTGAAAACACTGATTAAAATCCATCACAGGATATAAGGATATATAGTCATTTGTGGTATTATCCACCAAAAATCCCCAGTTCTCCGGATGTCTGTCTGTATTTCCTGTAAGATAATCCAGAATATTCATTCCGTAATAAGTTTCAGGGTCAATTTCTTTACATATCTCCAGCGTATCCAAATCATGATTGCAGGCATAAATATCAAATGACATTTATGAAATCATAGACTGTTCTTTTGAAGTAACCAGACTGCTCTCACTCACCTGTATTCCTTCAAAAGAAGATTCTCTGTATACAACCTGACGCACAGCAAAGCATTGACAGATCTGGCTTGCAAGCAGTTCTCTCCTTACTACATTCTCATCTCCGTCTTTCAAAAGCCGGAAGCCTTCCCTATCCCTGATCCATGCTTTCTCACCCAGAACACATCTGTAAGAGAAACGCAATGATAAGAAAGAGAAATATCTGCACGTTCCCTGTCTGTCACTGCCTGTACAGCACCTATGCTGTTTAAAATTTCCTTAGCATATTTTCTGTCCAGGGATAATACTCTGGATGCGCACCAGTGATAAAAGTTGTTAAGATTGTTCATCCTTATTTCAATGTCGTATTCCAGATCTTCCTCTTCCAAATAAAGATCATATGGCATAAATTTTCTGTTCAGAACTTCTGCCTCTCCGGTAGAAGATATTCTGGCTACAGTCTTCTCCATATGCATCACTTCATATATCACGGACCGACGCACGCTGTCAGATGCCGTATTCACATTTAACTCAATTTTCACTTTATCGACAATATGACTCATGTTCGCTCCCTCATTTACTATCTTTCATAGAAAAAGGTGTAAGATACACTTCTCGATTCTCCAGCTATCAAGTCAGACCAGAAAAAGAAATATAATTTTTTCCCTTTTACTGTAGCCACCTCAACAGGAGTTTTAAGACCCGCCCCCATTTTATGAAAATTATAGCAGGACAGTAAAATCTGATTTTCATTTATATTCTGCCTGATTTCCTGGTCTCCAGACTCATTCTCGTAAAATCTCAATTCAATTGTAAAAATCAAATTGTCTTCCGTGTCAACCTCTAAGCGAAGATTTTTATTTTTTTCAAACAAAAATACTTGTCCGCTGTGGATAACATCATATTTATCAGAGCTCAAATGAATCTGCATATTCTTCACCTCAATTTATAATCTCAAAAGCAATATGTTTATCGTAACACGAAAGCATAAATTTTGTAAAGTCCCCCAGAAAACCGGCTCACAGCCTTTCTATGTGCAGGCTTAAAGATTCTCATATTTGCGGACAATTTTCGCCATGGTATCCCACTTTGCCTCCATATCTTCCACCAGCTTGAACTGTGTCCTTGCTCTGTCCAGATTATGTCCTTCTCTGTGTATTTTAAAATAGTGGTCGCCCTGGAGATAATCGGTAAGGAAACGCATGCCGCACTCATAAGTCATCACTTTTGCGCCCATAGGAAGGAGCTCCACCTCTTTTGGCGTAAGGCTGCCTGCACAGCCCTGGAGAAATCCCTTCACATAGATTTCAAACAGTTCCATACTGCAGGATACTTTGCTCAAATCTTTTTCGTCTTCTGCTGCAGTGCTGGCTCCAAACCGGATAGAATCACCGAAATCATTCATAGCAAGCCCTGGCATTACCGTATCCAGGTCGATGACGCAGATTCCTTTTCTTGTAACATTGTCAATCATAATATTGTTAAGCTTTGTATCATTGTGGGTCACTCGGAGAGGCAGCTGGTCTTTATCCTGAAGTTCTCCAAAGACATTGGCAGTCTCCTCGTGAGCAAGGACAAATTCAATTTCCTTTCTCACAGAATCCGCTCTGCCGCAGACATCCTGTTCAACAGCATTTTTAAACACCTGGAATCTTGCCCGTGTGTCGTGGAACCCTTTAATAGTTTCATGAAGGGTGGCCGCCGGATAATCTGCAAGAAGTCTCTGGAAGTTTCCAAATGCAACTGCACTCTCGTAAAAGTCTTCGGGTTTTTCTACCCTGTCATAACATGTTGCATCTGTGATAAATTTGTAGGACCTCCAGTATTCTCCTTTGGAATCCACAAAATAAGCTTTTCCGTCCTTTGCCGGGATGACATTAAGGGTCTCTCTCTCCGGATCTCCTCCCCTCTCAATAATCTTTTCCCTGAGGTAAGAGGTCACTCCCACAACATTTTCCATGAGCTCCACAGGTTTTGTAAAAATTTCCCGGTTCATTCTCTGAAGGATAGCGCTCATAGTCCCCATATCGCCGATTTCGAATGTGAGCAGGTAGGTGTCATTGATATGCCCGCTTCCAAAAAGACGGCGTTCCTTTAACTTTCCTGTATAATTAAAATTAGCAATTGCTTCCCTGATCTGCAGTTCTGATACACGTCCCATTTGTTCTCTTCCTTTCTTTTTGGACCATTTATTTTCTGCCCTAATTGTAAAGGAAAGTCATAGGAAAATCTTTATCCTATGTTCTCTTTAATTTGCACGATCAGCATATTTTATTTTGCATTTTCTGCGCAGATAGGGTATGATAGAGGAAGGTACACAGCAGAAAATCCGGAGTACCGCCAGATAAAGGAGGCGATGACTTATGTCCTACCAGGGAATCCGGCTGCCAAGCGAGCTTTCCATTGACCAGCTCTTCTCACTCCATTATTTTGAATATATGAACAGCTTCTATTTTCCGGGAGAATCTCATCCCTTCTGGGAATTTGTCTGTGTAGATAAAGGAGATGTAACCATTGGAGCCGGAAACCGTTCTTTTGTCCTTACACGGGGACAGATTGCTTTTCATGAGCCCGGAGAGTTCCACTGGGTCAAGGCCGGAGACGGTGCCGCCCCCTGTCTCATCGTTATATCTTTTTCCTCTGACAGTCCCATGATGGATTTTTTTCGGAACAAGGTTTTGAATATCCAGGAGACTGACCGGCGTCTTCTTGCCCGGACTGTACAGGAAGCCCGCAGTTATCTGAATGGAAGGCTGGACGACCCTTATCAGACCTCTCTGTCCATTCGTCCGGAGGCCCCTCCTGGAGCAGCTCAGATCATTCGCACCTGTCTGGAACAGTTTCTTATCGGACTTTTCCGGCGTCATAACCGGGAAGAAGGACCGGCTCTTTTTGTTGGCCTCTCTCCCTCTCCGGATAAGACCATGAAAAAAAATGCGGATGAAGAAACCTTTACAAGGATCATCAGATATCTTTCTGCGAACCTTTCGGCACATCTGTCTATTGAGCAGATCTGCACCGACAATCTCATTAGCCGTTCCCGCCTTCAGAAGCTTCTCCATGAAAAATGCGGCAAAGGAATCATTGAATACTATTCGCTTCTGAAAATTGAAGCCGCGAAGCAGATGATCCGGGATGAACAGATGAATTTTACCCAGATATCCGAATCTCTGGGCTATTCTTCCATTCATTATTTTTCCAGACAGTTTAAAAAAATGACGGGAATGACCCCTTCCGAATATGCCTCTTCTATCCGGGCCATTGCAGAACGTGTTCCGGAGCATCGCCATATAGATGGGAAACAGTCCGCCAAAATCATCCACAAGGAGTATTGAATATGACAAAGCCAAACATCGTATTAATCATGACAGACCAGCTCCGGGCTGACTGCCTGGGCTACAGTGGTCACCCAGATGTAAAGACCCCTTATCTTGACAGTCTGGCCGCTCAGGGGGTGGTCTTCGACCATACATACAGCGCCTGCCCCAGTTGTATTGCCGCCCGGGCTGCCCTCCATACCGGAAGGGAACAGAGCCACCATGGCAGGGTAGGCTATGAAGACAATCTTCCCTGGAATTACGAACACACAATGGCAGGGGAACTGTCTGCTGCCGGATATTACACCCAGTGCGTTGGAAAGATGCATGTCCATCCCCTCCGCAATTTTCTGGGATTCCATAATGTAGACCTTCACGACGGATATCTCCACTGCGCCAGGTACGGCTCTGTTCCATACAGGGAATCCCAGTTCGTGGCTGACGACTACTTTCACTGGCTGAAGCAGGAGCTGGGAGCCGATGCTGACGTAACAGACACCGGCATAGACTGCAACAGCTATCTGGCGCGGCCCTGGATGCATGAGGAAAAATATCATCCTACCAACTGGGTCACAGACCGGTGTCTGGATTTTCTCAGAAGGCGTGATCCACGGAAGCCCTTTTTCCTCATGGCCTCCTATCTCCGTCCCCACCCTCCCTTTGACGCTCCCCAGCACTACTTTGACCTTTACAAGGATAAAGGGCTGCGTCCTCCCTTTGTGGGCTCCTGGGAGACAGAGGAATATTTAAAGAAAGAGGGCAGGATCTTTAACTCCCGGACAGGCCCCGAAGACCCGGAACTTATACGTCAGGCGCAGATAGGATACTATGCCTGCATCACCCATCTGGACCACCAGATCGGACGTCTGATCATGGCTCTCATCGAACAGGAACTTTATGACGATACGGTATTTCTCTTTACCTCTGACCATGGTGAGGAGCTCTGCGACCATCATATGTTCCGGAAATCCCGGCCATATGAAGGAAGCTGCCATATCCCTCTGTTCATCACCGCCGGGAAAAATGTGCTGCCAGGTCTGAAATCCGGTTCTGTCTGCCACAGTGTTGCAGAGCTGCGGGATATTATGCCTACTCTTCTGGATATTGCCGGCGCCCAGATTCCGGCTTCTGTAGACGGCAAAAGCCTTCTGCCCCTTACAGAGTCGCCAGAAAAGGTTCAGCGTGAGTGGCTCCATGGAGAGCACTCTTACGATGTCTTTTCAAACCACTGGATCGTCACCGAGACAGACAAATACATCTGGCATTCTCAGACAGGCCAGGAACAGTATTTTGATCTGGCCTCAGACCCTCACGAACTGACCGACCTGATAATGGATCCTTCCAGACAGAACCGGATCAGAGAACTGCGCACATATCTGGTGCAGTCCTTAAAGGACCGACCTGAAGGATTCACCGACGGAGAGGATCTGATACCAGGACGTCCCTATTCCCCCTCTCTGCCAGAGGCTCTTCTTCCCTGACCTGGAAAACATAAAAGAAAGAGCAGGTATCCGCAAAATGGATATCTGCTCTTTCTTTATATCTTCATATATGCTCCTGCATACCTGTCACTTATATTTTCTGTTATAGAGGAACAGAAGGACAAGCAGTCCCACAAGTCCGATCAGTTCCATTGCAAGTCCTGTCAGGCTGATATTCCTCTGTCCGATAATGACCAGCCCAACACACACAGCAAAGACGACCAGCAGGATCACGTTTTTTATAACTTTGCCCATATCATTTCCTCCTTATCCCTTCAGACCTCCAAGGGTCATACCTTCGGTCAGCTGTTTCTGCACGCACATGTAAAGGATGAGTACCGGGATCATAACGATCACCAGACCGGCATACATGATACCATAGTTGGTTGCCGTCCTTTCCACTGCCATCAGGTTCTTAAGGCCTACTGCCAGGGTACTGTGTTCATCCATGATCGTAAATGCGATGATATATTCGTTCCAGAATGACAGGAACTGGAACAGGATTACTGTCAGGATACTGGGTTTTGCCATAGGTATCATAATCTGTACCATGGTCTTGAAGTATCCGCATCCGTCAATATAAGCCGCCTCTTCATATCCTTTTGGAAGGGTTTTAAAATATCCGCTGAGCAGATATATAGAGAAGGACAGAGAGCTGGAAGCGTAGATCAGAGACAGCAAGAACCTGTTGTCCAGGAAAAAGTCCACGCCTAAAGCCTTATTGGCATCGCTGAGCATCAGGAAAATCGGTACCACAATGTAGTTAATATTTACAAAAAGTCCTGCCATAAAAGCAATGTTTAAAATCTTCTTTCCCCGGAATTCAAACCTGGAAAGGGCATATGAGGCCGGAAGAGCGATTATAAGAAGCAGGATCAATGCCAGTGCCGTAACAATCACAGAATTCAGGAAGAATTTTCCCATTTCTGCATCTACAAAAGCTGTGATGTAGTTCTGATACTGGAGCTGCTCCGGAAGCGCCCAGGGATTTGTTCCCTTTCCGATAAATTCTGCGTTGCGCTTGAAGCTTGCCATAAATACCCAGGCAACCGGCACCAGGATTGAGATTGTCATGGCAATCAGGCTTGCATATACAATGATCTTAAAAAGGATCTTTGTAACTGGATTCTGTTTTTTCATCCTGTCTGCGCCTCCTTCTTAGAATTCCAGCACTTCACGGTCTGTGATCTTATTCACGATAGCCGCAAGTGCAAATGAGAAAATAAATACTACTACGCCTATGGACATTCCATATCCATAAACTCCTGCACCATAAGCCTGCTTATACATATAGTTCAGGAATACTTCGGAATGTCCGTTTGGTCCGCCGTCGGACATGATCTGTACAAACAGAAAGCTCAGGTTAATTGTACTGATAATGTAGAACGTTAAAGTTGTACGTATATTGCTCCATATAAGGGGCAGGGTTACCTGGAAAAACATCTGGATCTCTGTGGCTCCATCAAGAGATGCCGCCTCATAGAGATCCTGGGGTATTGCCGCCATACTTGCCATATACATGACCATATAGTATCCGATGGCCTGCCATACAAGAGCAAAGATTACGGAATACAGAACTATATCCTGATTTCCCATCCACTGCTGGGTCAGGCTTCCCAGTCCGATAGCCTTAAGAAAAGTATTCAGAAGACCAGTGCTGGGATTATAGATTGCTCCAAAGATACCGGCAATAACTACGATACTCAGGATATTGGGTATATAGAAAACAATCCGGAAAAAATTTTTTCCTTTGAATTTTCCCCTTGAAAGTATAGCTGCATATAGGATTGCAAAGAATATTGTACACAGCGTCACAAGGACAATAATCGCAATTGAGTTCTGCATTGCCTGCAGAAAACTTTTGTCCTCAAGAAGAGCTTTGAAATTATACAGACCAACAAATTCTTTTCTGTTTGTAATTCCGCCCATGCGGTACAGAGACATCCTGAACACGTTGATGGTCGGAATAAATATGAAAAGAGTGACCAGTATAGCCGCCGGTGCAATACAGAAAAAAACAAAGCGTCCCTGGGCCCGTTTTCGATTCATACTATGTCTCCTTTCTCTTAAAAACGGTGAGCTGTAACAACTCACCGTTTTCTCAGCACATATGCTATTCTTATTTAAATATTACTCCATAGCGCCTGCACATTTTTCCCAAACATCTACAAGCTGGGTCTGCCACTCATCTACAGTCATGTCACCATTGCTGATGGAATCGATTGGTCCATAGATGGAGCCTTTCATATCAAGACCTTCGATAGGAGCTGTTGTAGCCCATGTACCTGTAACGGCTACTACATCATCTCCTGTCTGGAAGCTGCTCTTGATCACGCCTTCTGGAAGTTTATCGGCTGCGCCTTTTACTGGAACAACGATAGGTGAATCAGACTCTTCACCTGTTTCGGCATTTGTAGTCTTATTTGCAAGGCACAGATCAACAACTGTATCAGAGTACATAAATTTGATAAATTCTTTTCCAAGATCAATGTTTTCAGCATCTGCAGGAATCCACATCTGCTCTGTAAATGTATATACAGACTGGCTCTCATCAGCGCTCCATTTTGGAACACCCATTACGCCCCATTCATAATCTGCCGGGGTTGTATTTGCCATCTCACCAACTACCCAGCTTCCGTTAGGCATAAAGAGTGCTTCGCCGTCGATAACTGCCTGCTGGTTGATCTTGAATCCGCCGTCTGTATTGGCATTAGCAACTGTATCAGCCCAGATATTATCGGAAGATACAAGCTGTGCCACTGTGTCAAGAACTTTCTTTCCTTCATCAGATGTCCATGTATTTGCATCATAGGTCAGGGCATTGTTGTAGAAATCAGTTCCGCCTGCCTGTGCCAGCATCGCGTAGATAGTAGCATCAAAATATCCTGACTGTGGATATGTAAAGAGTGCTCTTCCATCTGCTTTTGCCTGCTGTCCCAGTTCAAAGAATTCATCCCATGTTGTAGGAAGGGCATATTCTTTTCCTTCGCCTACAAGGGTTGCATTATACCAGAATCCTGTCTGGGTGTAGAAAATCGGCGCAAGATAAATCTTGCCGTCACCGTAAGGCTGTGCAGCTGTTCCGTCAAGGATTCCGTCCAGCATCTTAGACTTGAGCTCGTCATCAAATACATCGGAAATATCTGCAACTGCTTCTTCCTTCAGCATAGTCTCTGTAAATCCGCTGGCCTGTCCCAGGTTGTAGTAAACAACATCGGGAATATCACCGTTCTGGATATCTTTTGTCAGCACCTGATCCAACTCAGAGGACAGCTCTAATTCTACTTCGCACCCTGTCTCTTCCTCAAAAGCTGCTGCGATCTTTTCCCAGATATCCGCTCCGTTTCCACCTTCAAAGGCTGCAACTTTCAGCACATCTCCGCCTTCACTTTCACTTCCACTGTTATCTCCACTGGCGCTTTCATTTGAGCTGCTTCCGCAGGAAGCCAGCATAGAAGCTGCCATAACAGAAACAAGTGATGCCGCTATCAGCTTTTTCACCATTTTTCTCTTCATGAATTTTACCTCCTTTTTTCCTGTTGTTTACATCATATCCCATTTTAAGTAAAGCTTCCATACAGATGTTGCCTTTTCTTTTATAATTATTGCTGTTTTCAAAATGATTTTTTCACGATATATAAATATTTGTCGTCGTTTTATCCTGAAAGCCTTGCTTTTCTTCGGTTATTCTTTGTATAATATCTACAATAAAACTTATCATCTGACATCAATAATAAGAAGGAGGCAATATGAGCCACAGACATTATTCCATAAAAGAAAATGAGATTCCTAAAATTAATTCCCGGCTGCTGTCCATCTCTCTGTCCAAAGATGAAAAAGACTGGACCAGTGTGCTTCACACACATCCTTTTACAGAAATTTTCTTTGTACTGAACGGGAAAGGAAAGTTTTTGTTTCACCGGGAAATCCGGCCAATAGAAACTGGAGATCTGATCATTATTCCTCCTTATCTGGAACATACAGAGCAGTCCATTCCCGGTACTCCTCTTCAGTATTATGTCCTTGGTATCGACGGCATTGCCTTTCAGGAAGAAGACCAGGCGCCTTCTCCTCAGATTTTCTGCAATTTTGACAATGTGGCAATGATCCAGGATCTGTTTGCACAGATTTACTATGAAGTTAAATCAGAAAGCTATGGGGCAGAACTGATCTGCCAGCATCTGCTGGAAATCCTGATCCTGCGCATCCTTCGCACCTCCCGACAGCTGATGCCTGTCTCTATTAATACTGTACGGATGACAAAAGAATGTGCCCAGATAAAAGAATATCTGGACACAAACTATGCAGAGCACATCACTTTGGACACTTTAACAGGACTGACTCACATGAATAAATATTATATGGCTCACTCTTTCACCAAATATACCGGCCTTTCACCTATCCAATATCTGAATCAGCGCCGGCTGGAGGCTGCCTGTCAGCTTCTCCGGGATACGGACCTTTCCATCTCCGATATTGCCGGTTCCACAGGTTTTTCCTCTCAGTCCTATTTTACTCAGACCTTCCGGAAATTTTACGGCATCACCCCTATAAAATACCGGCAGCTCCACCATGAGGGCGGACAGCTTAAATCTCATACCAAATGATTTCGTTTGCCTTCAGGTCTACATCAAAGCTGCTGCCGTCTCCTCTGTACACAGTTGTACTCTGGGGTTCATATGTGTTGTTTACAACACAGTATTTTCCATTCTTTACATAAGCATGAACTTCCACATTGAAGTTTGTGCTGAACCATCTGCAGAGATTTTCCTCATCGTGGGAAGACCAGATAATGGAACGGTACAGAATCCTGCTGTTCTCGAAACTGTAAGGCAGGCCGCTGATGTATACGCAGCGTCCCTTTCCAAACTCTTTCACAGCCATCTGTACCTCCTTATCACGCTGGACAAGGATTTCTGTTCCGTCAAGGGCATAGATGTTTTTCTTTCCTTCGCCGAAATCAATATCCTTAGTACAGTCTGCCTTAATAAAATGATCATGCTCTTCCCAGTTATATTTATCCACGTTTAAGGTGAAGCCTGTTTCTTTCTCTACACCCATAATAGTTGCAAGCTGAAGGAAATGTCCCTGATACTGATGTCCTGCAGGTTCTCCAACGCCGATAAAGCCTCCGCCGTTATAGATAAACTTCTTTACAGCAGTAACAATCTTTTCATCGGTCCAGTTATCTCCTCCTGTATAGGCTGTATCCCCATCTCCTACATTCAGGATTACATCAATATCATCTAATATGGCAGGATTCTGGCGGATATCCTCAAAACTGATGAACTGAACATCAAAGGGTGCTCCGCTGAGAGCCTCGATTACCCCTGCATAGGAATAATTCTGTTTGTAGTAAATCGCATGATGAACCATATGATTGCCCCATGCCCGCATTTTTCCCCAGCAGTTCAGTACAGCTACTTTCTTAATGCAGTAAGGAGTTGTTCCTTTGATATTCTCATATAAAGTACGGAACTCATTGCAGACACTTTCCACATAATCAACGAAATCCGGGAACTCCATGGCCAGTTTCAGGTATCCCCCGTATCCGATCCGGTCAATAGGCTTTCTCAGAATGGCTCTTCTGGCTGTTA
>ERZ1643251.2791-NODE-2791-length-17113-cov-5.855083_pt1 | contig 17113 bp, 9 predicted proteins | sample MGYA00579261_ERZ1643251 | MGnify/ENA primary metagenome ERZ1643251 (study PRJEB29033, sample SAMEA4952267) | chicken gut metagenome | biome: Broiler Chicken; feature: Gastrointestinal Tract; material: Caecum | place: Ireland | collected 2018 | study: Broiler...
GCGCAGGTCAAATTAAAAATAAACAGTACGGAAAGGGGATTCTTCTCATTTTGGCGGAGATTGTGTTGATCTTGTATTTTGCCTTAATGGGGGTAGAAGATTTTATCGGACTTTTTACACTCGGCACGATTCAGGGCGATCCTGTTATGGGGATTGAAGGGGATAACTCCATTACCATGCTCATACGGGGCGTAGCTTCAATATTTGTGGTTGCTTTCACGGTTTTCCTGTATTATGAGAATGTGAAAGATGCAAATAACATCGCAAAGCGCTTGTCGGCGGGGCGCCCGGCAAACAACTTCAAACAGTCGCTGCAATCGCTCCTCGATGAAAAATTTTATATGGTAACGCTCGCGTTGCCTGTTGTCGGCGTCATCATTTTCAATGTTTTGCCTATTATCTTTACGGTACTGATAGCGTTTACCAATTACAGCGGAAAAGTGGCTCCGCCGGTACTCGTCGATTGGATCGGTTTTGGCAATTTTGTTACGATTTTTACAGATTTTGATTATTTTAATACGATTGTTAAAATCTTCGGATGGAATATTGTTTGGGCAATTTTATCGACATTTTTGAGCTATTTCGGCGGACTGTGCCTCGCGTTGCTCATCAATAAGCAGTGCGTTAAAGGCAAAAAACTGTGGAGAGCGTTCCCCATCCTTGCCTATGCGGTTCCCGGTTTCATCACGATGATCGGATTCCGCTATATGTTTAGCGGACAGGGGCCAATCAATTGGCTGATCGTAAAGCTTTGGAGCGAAAGCGCGCGGATTGATTTTCTTAGTCCCAGTTCAGTCGGATGGGCGCGGTTTGTCTGCCTGCTTGTCAATACCTGGGTCACCATCCCTTCCTCCATGCTCCTGTCTACGAGCGTTCTCTCGAACATGAACAAGGACATGTACGAAGCGGCGGAGATCGACGGCGCGAGTGCGATGAAGCAGTTTTTTGCTCTCACGCTTCCGTTTGTACTCTTTGCAACGATGCCGATCATTATCACCCAATTTATAGGCAATTTCAACAATTTCGGCATCTCTTTCTTCCTGCGCGGCGGCGACACAAACGGAGAACAGTATTTCTTGGCGAACAGCACCGATCTTCTCATCAACTGGCTGTATAACCTTGCCCTCGGCGGAGGCAATAAATATTACGGCATTGCGTCGTCAGTCAGCATCCTCATTTTCCTGATTACGGGCACTTTCTCGCTGATTGCTTACATCTTTTCGCCGTCTTACAAAAGGGAGGATACGTACAGATGAGTGCAAAATTGAGCGGAAGCATCCGCGCGAGGCGATTTCTCGATTCTTGTTGGTCATATTTGCTGTTGGTTATTATTGCTTTTGTTTTCTTTTTCCCGTGTATATGGCTAGTTACCTCGTCCTTCAGTTCAACGGGCTCGATCTACGATTATGTGGGCTTTTTCCCCAAGGAATTCAGTTTCAATACCTGGAGAGATCTGTTCACGCTGCACACGACGAACAGCAACTACACTGTCTGGCTGGGCAACACCTTTTATGTGGCAATCTTAAGCTGCATCTTTTCCACAATTCTCGTCATCCTTACGGCGTATACGATGTCGCGTTTCCGCTTTAAAAGCCGCAAGACGATGATGAAAATGACCCTCTTGTTCGGCATCTTCCCCAACTTTATGAACATGACGGCGCTCTTTGTCATCATGACGCAGCTGCACCTCTTCAACAACCTGAACGGGCTTATTGTTCTCTATTCGTGCAGCGCGCCCATCGGGTATCTGACGCAGAAAGGCTTTTTCGATACTATTCCCAACAGCATCTATGATGCCGCGCGCATCGACGGTGCGTCCAATTTTCAGGTCTTCGTCAAAATGACGCTGCCCCTTTCCAAGCCGATCCTCGTTTACACGGCGCTGACGTCCTTCACCTTCCCGTGGAGCGACTTCATCCTGCCGCAGATGCTGCTCGGCGGGAACAAGGATAACTATACCATCGCCATCGGTCTGAACGAAATGCCGGAGGATATGTTCTCCCTGTTTGCGGCGGGCTCCGTCTTTGTGGCGATCCCGATCGTTATCCTGTACTTCGCACTGTCGAAGTTCCTCGTTTCCGGCGCGGCGTCGGGCGCAGTCAAAGAGTAAAAGGTGGAGAAATGAAAGAAGTTTGTATTTATTGTGGAGCGGAGTTGCTCGAGGGAAAGGATTTTTGTGCCAAGTGCGGTAAATCTTTGCGTGAGAACGAACGGCAGCAGGTAGAAGCGCAACGGATGGTTGCTGCAGAGGATCAGCTCACTTCGTCCTCTTCGGGCGCTCCGCAGAAGACCGTTGCATTGCAAAGCAGTGGGGAAAAGGGATTCCTGCTTGAAAAGGTGCGTTCCGTTACGGAACGGTACATCCTGCGCATAATATCGATGATCGCGTGTGTTATCGTATTTCTCAGCGGTTTTTTTATCAACATCGGTTTTATGCCGATGGAGCAAGTTCAGTCGAAGTTAAGTTATAGTGCCGTGCCCGGCATAGCTAATTTGGAGGATGTGTTTGCGTCTTTTTCCTATGAACAAAACGTATTTAATGTATTCGGCGCGCTTACTGTTCCGGTCGGAGGCGAGGAAGAGGAATATGAAAGCGAAAAGTTTTATAATGCGCTTATAGCAAAAGTGACAGATATCGTAAACAAATATCAATCGGAAATTATCCGCCTTATGATGGAGGCGCAAGACAACGGTGAAATGGCTGAACGGCTGACGTTTCTATTGGAGCAGATGATAAATGAAGTGAGCAAAACAGTCGGTGATATCAACTTGATAAAATTGGATCGCATAGAAGCGGAACTGGCGTTCACCCAGGCGATGAATGAAGCGACACAACTCGGAGATGAAAATATCTCGGAAAAAACGCTCAAGCAGGCGAATGATTCTCTGATTCGCACGAGCATTATGGTCGGATTCCCTATCGGGGTCATTTATCTGCAAATAGTATCTCTTATTTGCATGATTACGACGGCGGTCGGTATATTTACATCTCGCACAAAATTTACGGGCGGCAAGTTTTTCCTGTTGTACTTGATTGGTTTAGCCTTCCTTTTCCTGATTGCGCAGTTTACCGCTACAACGCTCGCCGGAACGGGCATGTTCTGCTTTATATTTGCGTCTGCAATGCTGTTGTTATATTTAGCGGGACGGGTGTTTATTATTCGAGGTATGACGGCACAAAAAATCGTTTCAGTGGCTGTAAGCGGTGTCGTTGCGGTATTGTCCTTTACTGCGATGTGCGTTCTCTTTAACGCATCATTTGAATTCGGTGGTTTAGTCGATAAGATCGGTTCGGTTTTCGGATTTGGCGTGTTTGACGGAACGGTTCTTGCGGACGGTGAGGGTATCGGCATTACCAAGGCAGACTTTATTACTTACGGTTGCATTTACTTTGTGACTTTAGCGTTTACGGTTCTTTCGTTTTTCTTTTCTGTCGCACGCTTAAACAAGCTCGGCGGGAGTGTGGTTCCGCAGATTATATTGACGGCGATTGCCTCAGCGGGGTTGTTCATCGCATATTTCGTCCTTTATAGTTTGGTTGATACGGCTACAACCGAACGTTTGATTTATGCTCCGTCGGCATTTATAACGGCATCAGTATTGCTCGCTGCTGCCTTGATAGCGTGGATAGTCGGTGTTCCTTTGGGCAGAAAATTCGATAAACAAAGAATATCAGCATAGTGATTGTTTTTGATTTTTGCTTCGGATACGCAATATAAGGAAATATTACCAAAGTATATTATGGAAGTCTTTTTGTGTGTTCCGTATCAGTCAAAGTTGCAAGTAAACAAAGAACTGTAGCCCAACGGCTGACTGCGGTAGTTCAGAAAATTCTTCGGCGAACAATATTGTATTAGGAGAAAGCAACATTGCAAAACAAAATTTTGGAAAATATCCGTTCTGTTTCGACGGAAGGCAAAACGGTCGCAGAGCTGTACAACGAAATTTCCGCCGCGGCGATGCGCGAGATCTCGTTCACGCCGCCCGCCGCCGATAAAAAATCGGCGTACTACCTCTCCATCGAGTTCCTCATCGGCCGCATGTTTTACAACAATCTGATGGAGCTGGGCGTTCTTGAAGACGTGCGCGGGATCCTCGCGGAAAAGGGAGTTGACATCTCTGCCTTCGAAGAGATCGAGGATGCCGCGCTCGGCAACGGCGGGCTCGGCCGCCTCGCCGCATGCTACATGGATTCGGCCGCAGCGTGCGATCTTCCCGTGTACGGCAGGGGCATCCGTTACAGATACGGCCTGTTCAAACAAAAATTCGAGGACGGGTTTCAGGAGGAATTGCCCGACGACTGGCAGTCCTTCGGCGACCCGTGGAGCATCCGCAGGGAGAGCGAATCGAGAAGGATACGCTTTGCGGACGGGGAAGTGCTGTCCGTTCCCTACGATATGCCGATCATCGGCAAAAACCGCGTCAACGCACTGCGGCTGTACCAGGCAGAGGGTTCGGAAAGCGCCGCAAAAATCAGCGAATATCTGTACCCTGCCGACGATACGGAGGAAGGCAAACTTTTGCGCCTGCGGCAGGAATATTTTCTCTCCGCGTCCGCCGTCGGCGAACTTGTCGAAGGGTATGTAAAGCGGCACGGGAAAGATTTTTCCCGCTTCGGCGAATTGTATGCGATCCAGCTCAACGATACGCACCCCGTGCTCGCTGTGGCAGAGTTTCTGCGTATCCTCACGGAGGAGTATTTTGTGCCCTTCGGCCGGGCGGTCGGCATCGCGCAGTCGGTATTTCACTATACCAACCACACGATCCTGCCCGAAGCGCTCGAATGCTGGCCGAAAAAGTACATCGAAAAGCTGCTGCCGGACATCTACGATATTCTTCTCCGTTTGGCGGCGAAGCAATACCGCGACATGAAAAAGGACGGCGTCCCCAAGGAGGACTGCGCAGCGATGCGCATCGTGCAGGGGAAAAATATTTCGATGGCGAACACGGCGGTCTATATGGCGGGCAAGGTCAACGGCGTCGCCGCCATCCATACGGAGATTTTAAAAAATTCGCTGTTTGCGCCCGCGTACCGCTATACGCCCGAAAAGTTCGTCAATGTTACGAACGGCGTCACCCAGCGGCGCTGGCTGATGCTGTGCGACCCCGAACTCTGCAGGCTGTACGATAAATACATCGGCGAGGGCTGGCGCGATAATTTCGGCGAGATCGGAAAGATGCGCGATTTTGCCGCCGATGCGGAAGTATTGGGCGGGTTTGCGGCGGTCAAAGGCGAAAACAAGCGCAGGCTCGCCGCCTATATCCGCGGCAGAGAGGGCATCGAACTTCTGCCGAATGCGATCGTTTACGCGCAGGTCAAGCGCCTGCACGAATACAAGCGCCAGCTGATGACGGCGTTCGCGATTCTGGAGATCTATTTCAGATTGAAGCGCGGCGAACTGCCCGACTTCAGGCCGAGCGTGTTCCTCTTCGGGGCAAAGAGTGCGCCGTCCTATTTCCGCGCCAAGGGCATCATCAAATTCATCAACGAAATCGCAAAAAAAATCGACGGCGATCCCGACGTGCGCGATAAGCTGCAAATCGTATTTGTCTGCAATTATGATGTAAGCTATGCGGAAAAGATCGTCGCCGGCAGCGACGTATCCTTGCAGGTTTCCACGGCGGGTTTGGAGGCGAGCGGCACGGGCAACATGAAGTTCATGATGAACGGAGCCGTCACCTGCGGCACCATGGACGGCGCGAATATCGAGATCGTCGAGCGCGCGGGCAGGGAAAACAATTACATCTTCGGCGCGGAGGTGGAAGAGATCGCGCGGCTGAAAGAGGATGGCTACGACCCGAACGCGCGGCTCGCCGCGGACGGCGAAATGCGCCGCGCCGTGCAGACGCTGACGGACGGCACCTTCGGCGACGGCGGCAGAGGCTATTTCAAGGAGCTGTACGATTCGCTCACCGTCGGCGCGAGCTGGCACAAGCCCGACCATTATTTTATCATGCGCGACCTGCCCGAATATGTGGACAGGCTGCTGGAAATCAATGCCGAATACGGAGCGCAATCCTTCGTCCGCAAGCAATTTATCAATGCGGTATCGGCGGCGTATTTCTCGTCCGACCGTTCCGTCCGCGAATACGCGGAAAAGATCTGGGGCCTTTAAACGTATTTGACTGCTCCGGCAGTTAAGATAAAAAATTTTTCCGAAGGAGGGAAATCATGAAAAAAACCATTTTGCTCATGGCGCTGTCTGCGGCTTTCGCGCTCACATGCGTCGGACTCGTCGCCTGCACGGGCGGCGGTGAGGAAGATCCCGAAACCTTTACCGTCACTTTTTATGACGGCGACCAGACGACCGTTCTGAAAACGGAGGAGGTCGAAGCGGGCGGCAAGGCGACCGAATGGACGCCCGAGGACAAGGCAGATGCGGAGTTCCTCGGCTGGTACGCGACCCCGAACTATGCGTTCGAGTTCGATTTCGACGCCGAAATCACGCAGGATACGCCCGTCTATTCGATGTGGAGTACGGCGGAAGAGGATACCCGCACCTGGATGATCGCGGGCAACTTCCAAGGGGAAGACCTCAAAAACAACAACTGGGGCGAGGACGGCAGGCTGAACGCCGACAAGTACGATTTTGAACCGGTCGAAGGGGAGTTTAACACCTTTACCCTCACCGTCGATCTGTACGAAGGAGACGTGTTCCAGTTCGGCGTGTTCCGTTACGACGAAAAGCCGGGCGGTGTGTATGAGCGCGCTTGGGAGCACCAAAAGGGATTCGGGCTGCTCGAAGAGCCGGGCGACAACTTCACCGACGAGGGCAACTACCTCGTTTCCGAGGTCAACAAGCACGACATCGGCGTCGCCGTCAGCGGTACATACGAGTTCACGATGCAGACGGACGTCAACAACGATAATATCGGAACCATTACCTGGGAACGCCTTTCCGACGCCCCCGAACTCGAAGCGCTCTTTACGCCGACGATCTACGGTACCTTCAACGGCTATGTGATGGGAGCGAACATCGCTCCAGAATATGTGATGGAGCAGACGGATACGGCGGGCTACGAATGGAGCCTGACTGCTTCCATGAACCAAGGCGATTTGATGATCGTACTGCCGTTCAATAACTACAACGCTCAGGTTACGGGCGGAACTCTTACCGAAGGGAGCGATGCGGTTCGTAATCCCGTCGGCTATGAGATCATGTTTACGGAAACGGCGAAATATGAAATACAGCTGTCCATTACGGCAGCGGGAGAAGACGAGTATACGTATGCCGTTACCGTCGACAATATCGGCGCATACGAAGCGGGGGCAAAGGAAGATAAGTATACCGTTACATACCGCAGCGCGGCAGAGGGCACCGATTATACGATTTACCTCAAAAACGGTGCGCGGTACCCGCTCTTTACCGACCCCGTCCTCGCCGAAAACGAGACGCTCATGGGCTGGCATTTCGTCGGAACGGGCGCAAACGGCGCGAACGAAGGCATTCCCGAGGAAAGCACCTACGCCGCCGACGGAACGGTGCAGGACGGCGAAATATCCTACGGCGTAACGAAGGAAGGGGAGCGCGATACCCGTCAGTTCTGGCTCAAGGGCACGGGCGGCACCGCCAACGGCAAGCCCCTGTCTTGGAACGGCGGAGACGAAAACGTTTATCTCGAGCAGACGGGCGACCACGAATATACCGCCACGCTCGTGCTCGACGGCGCGCAGAAGGAGATGCAGGTCTGCGAGGATTACCTCGGGGAAAAGACGGATACCTACCTGCGCAACGGCAGTATCGTCGATTACGATAAACTGGAGTTCATCGACCCCGAAAGCCTTTCCAACATCCGTTTCAGTCAAAACGGTACCTATCAGCTCACGCTCAACTCTCTGACGATGAAAATCACTGTCGTAAAGGTCGCGTAAGCGCGTAAAACCAAATAATGCGCGGGGAGCATCCCTCCCCGCGCGATAAAAAAGGAGGGAAATCATGAAGGTAAGAAAATGGCTGGTCGCCCTGCTCGCGGCGCTTTTGGCTCTGGCGTGCATCGGTGCGGTCGCGTGTTCGGGCGGAGGCGAGGAAGGAACGAAGTACACCGTCACCTACGTCGACATCACGGCGGATAACGCCACGCTGAAAACGGAAGAGGTGGAGGCTGGCGGCAAGGCGACCGAATGGACGCCGACGAAAGAGGGCTACAATTTCGACGACTGGTACGCTACGCCCGATATGCTGCACGAATTCGATTTTGACAGCGCAATCAACCAGAATACTACGGTATACGGTTATTTCACGCTCGATACGTTTGAAGAGGATACGCGCGACTTCTATATCCTCGGTACCAGTTCGGACGAAAATTCCGTGCTGTACGGTACGAACTACAAGATCGGCGACGAATCCGCGCAGAAATTGACCAAGGCGGAAAAGACGGGCGTCAACGAATACACCATCACGCTCGACCTGTATCTGGGGGATACGTTCCAGCTCGCCATCAACGACGATTTTGAAAACCAGCGCGGGTTCGGGTATTTCGACGAAGCCGCCGCCGAAGGGTATTTCGAAGGGAAGGCGAACTTCCTCGACCCCAACCCGCGGAAGGCGGACGTGGTCGTCGAGCAGGCGGGCAACTACACGCTGACGCTTACCACGCACCCGTGGAGCGACCAGTACGAAACGACGCACGGCTCCTACACCGAAGAGGAGAAGGAAAATTTTAACTTCAACGTGGAGGATACCATAACGTTCGTGCGCAACGGCGACCCCGTCGTCGCCCCGAGCGACGCGCCGCTGGAGATCCACGTCAAGGGCGCCTACATCACGGGCTGGAACCACGATACCTCTGAAGAATATACCATGACATACGACGAGGAGAAGGACGTCTACACCTATTCGCACGAGTTTGTCGCGGGCGACGCGTTCATGTTCTACAACTTCACCAAGTACCTCGGCGACGACGGCAAGTGGCATAATACGCTCGGCAGTATCAGTCTGAACACCGATACGATCGACCGGGAAAATTCGGACGTGGAGTATCTCGACCTCACGCAGGGCAACATCACCACCAAGGCGAGCGGCACATACAGCTTCGTGTACGACAGGAACACGAACAGCCTGGTCGTTACCTATGACCCGACGTTTACCGAAGGGTATACACCGGCGGATACCTGGTATGTTTCGGGCAGCGGCATCACCGAGCCGCTGAAGAGTTCTGCTTTCGGCAATAATTTGACGGACGCACAGAAACTGGAAAAGATAGACAATTACACCTATGAAATCACGCTCGACCTTGCGCGCGGCGATCTCTTCCAAATCGTAATGAACAGTTCTTACGGCGGTCAGCACGGTTTTGCCGACATCGTCGAACCGGTCAAAGACGGCGAAACGTACTTTGCCCTCGCCGGCGACGGCAACAACGCGCGCGTCGAAGTTTCGGGGAATTATACGCTGACATTGAACCTCGACGACGAAACGCCGCTCGGCGATACCGTCACCTGGGTGCGCAACGGCGATATCGTTCAGGAGCTCCCCGTCGCATACGACGTGTTTATGAAAACGCAACCCGACGAGGGTAGCACATGGATCATTTCCGAACGCCATTCCACGGGTACAGACGGCATGGCGGAGGGCGTCGTCGAATTCCGCGCATATTTTACCGCTGAAAAACAGTTCTGCTTTATCTATTATGAGCCCGGCGTTCCCGACGACGAGGTCGGCAGCTATTTCAATCCCGGTATGCTCGTCACGGGCGCGATGATCGGCTCGGACGGCGCGTACAACGATAACTTTGGCATCTTTGAAAACAACTTTGTGTGCGAGGTCGCGGGCTTCTATATCATGCGCATCGACTTTAACGGCGGCGAAGTGAAAGTGGATTTCGTCGGATACCAGGAGACTATGCCCGAATTCGAGGCGGTCATTAAGGGCAACGCGCTTGAAGTCGGCTGGGACGGCAGCGAAAGGGTGCAATCCTCCGGTGCGAAGGTCGAAATGGTCGTCGAATTTATCAAGACGGGCGAGGAGACCCTCACCGACGGGCAATTCGGTTTCTCCTGGTGGGACGACAGCACGACGACGGGCATTGGCAACTGGATCGGCGTCGCAAACATCGGCACCTCGGGCGACGCGAACAGCCTGTTCGTGAGCGATCAGGACACCAACAACTTCGTCGCAAGTGTCACGGGCACCTATAAAGTTGTCATCGATATGTCTTCCGGCACGCCCGTCGTCGATTTCTATTCGCCCGATTGGGAAGTCATCGTCAAGGGTACCGCGTTCGACGTCGGCTGGGACGGCACCGACCGCCTTCCCGTGTTCGGCAACCGCTTCGAGCTCGAGTACGAGTTCATTGAGGACGGTGAATTCGGATTTACCATCTACGGGAAGACGGTTACGAATCAGTACGGCGATTACGTCGGCTGGGCGTACCTCGGAACTTCGGGCGACGCCAACGGGAATTTCTCTTCGTCGGGCGGCAACAACATCGTTTGCGACGTCGGCGGAACGTATAAGATCGTCATCGACTTTTCGGGCGATGAATATGTGCTCGACTTCTATTTGGTCGATTAAAGAAATGTAAAAGCGGAAAGGGCGGGAGCACGGAATGCGCTCCCGCCCTTTTTGTAAAAGGGAAATGTTATGGAAGATTTTATGAAAGAGCGCGCCGCGGGCGTGCTGCTGCACATCTCTTCTTTGCCCGGCAGGTACGGTATCGGCACATTGGGCAGGTCCGCCTATAAGTTTGTCGATCTGCTCGCGGGCGGAGGTATTCGGTATTGGCAGATACTTCCCCTCGTGCAGACGGGGTTCGGCGACTCGCCTTACCAATCTGTTTTCAGCGGTTCGGGGAATCCGTACTTTATCGACCCGGAGATTCTGGCAAAGGAAAAGCTGCTTACGAAGAAGGAACTTTCTGCTTATGCGGTTCGGGGGGCGCGCGTCGATTACAGTTTGTTGTATCAAACGAGGTATGAAATGCTGCGGCTCGCTTTCAGTCGCTTCGATACGGGCGTGGAACAGTTCCGCAGCTTTGTACAGGAAGGAACATTCGATGGGTACGCGCTGTTTATGGCGCTGAAAGAAGAGTTCGGAGGCGAGCCGTTCTCCCGCTGGCCGGCGGAATATAAATTTGCAAAGAAACGTAGCCTGCAAAAGTTCAAAGAGGAACATGGCAGGGAATATCTGTTCTGGCAGTTCGTGCAGTATCAGTTTGAAAAACAGTGGCGAGCGCTCAAAAATTATGCGAACGAACACGGAGTGCGTATCATCGGGGATATTCCGCTGTACGTTGCGTACGACAGCGTCGATGTGTGGCTGAATCCTTCGCTGTTTAAGCTGAATCCCGACCGCAGCATGCAAAAGATCGCGGGAGTCCCACCCGATTGCTTTTCTGCGACCGGACAGCTGTGGGGGAATCCCGTATACCGTTGGAGCGCGCACCGCAGGGAAAAATACGCCTGGTGGATCGGCCGTCTGCGGCAGGCGTTCAGCTATTACGACGTGATCCGTGTCGATCATTTCCGCGGATTTGACCGCTATTACGAGATCGAGGCAGGCGCTGAAACGGCGGAAAGGGGCAGATGGTGCCGCGGCCCGAAGGCGGAGTTGTTCCGCGCGGCGGAAGAAGCGCTGGGGCGGCTGCCCGTCATAGCCGAAGACCTGGGATTGCTGGATGCGGGCGTGCGCCGCCTGCTTGCCGATACAGGTTATCCGGGCATGAAAGTTTTGCAGTTTGCCTTTGACGGAAACAGGCGCAATACGTATCTTCCGAAATATATACCTGAGAACAGCGTCGGCTATACCGGGACGCACGACAACGATACGACGCTCGGCTATGTGCGCAGTCTGCGGGGGAAGGCGTATTCACGCTTTTTGCGGCAGCTGCAGGGCGTATTGCGGGAGGAGGGGCTTTCGGCGGAACTTCCCGACAAGCGCGCGGCAGCGGCGGCGATCGTGCGGCTTGCCCTGCACAGCCGCGCAAAGCTCGCGGTCATTCCGGTTCAGGATATCCTTTTGCTTGGAAGCGATGCCCGCATGAATACCCCGTCGACGGTGGACTGCAACTGGGAATTCCGCCTGCAACGCTTGCCGAAAAGAGAAAAGCTGCAAATCCTTCGGGAGTGAATAGGACACTATACGGCAGTACAATAATAATGAAAATTTTTATGAATTATATTGCATTAATAGGATAGTTGGTTGATATATTCGGTAAAACGATCCTTCGGCAAATTGATATCCCTTAAATGGGTTATTTGTCGGATCATTGTTGCACGATATAAGTTGTGCAGAAACAGAAACTATCCGTAAAAAGAAGTTATCCACGCCTCACAAGGATCGAACCCATAAAGGGCTAAATTCTTGTGGGGCGTATTTTTTTGCGCCTTTTTAGGCCCGATTGCGTTCGGATTCGAGCGCAGTCGGGCGGCTTTCATATAGCGACGAAATCTGTCCGATTGCGATTTTCAAAGAAAAATCAAAAATCGGAGGATTTCAAGACGTGCAAAACGAAAGCAAGGTAGAGGTCAAGTTCAAGCTGGACAAGCATCGGTTTATACGATTGGAGGTGGAGAAAGAAAAGCTGCCTTTGGTACGGGAAAATAACAGGGAAATATCCCGGAACGAAAAGCGTGAGGTTCGGCACGAGTCCATGTACTCTCTGGAAACACTGTCGGAGAAAGAAGGAAATGAATTGTCGGCAGGTACGGCGAACGCGGAGGAAGAAATCATCGAGAGGGAAACAATCGCCGAGCGAAACAAGCGGCTCTATGCTGCAATACGCACATTAAGCCCTCGCCAACAAGAAGTCATACATAAGGTGTATTTTGAGGAGAAAAGCCAAAGGGCTGTCTCCAAAGACTTAGGAGTTTCGGAGGCGGCGATTTCCATTCAGTTAACACGGGCGATGCGTAAATTAAAAAAACTTTTAGAAAAATGAAAAAATTTTTTGAAAAGTGTTTAAGTTTTACCCCTCATTTGTCGGGTATAAGTGAAGGGAGTTGAATGCTCCGCAGAAATGGAGGTCGGGAATGAGGTTAAAAATCAAAGAATTTGAGAAACTTGCGAAGAAGAGAGGCTATCGCGGCGGCAAAGCACTCATAGAGGAGCTGGGTGCCGGTAAATATGCCTATTCCAATCTCAAACGCGGTTGCAAGATCGGGTACGATCTCGTGAAAGCCATCTATAACGAATTCGGCCCGTTGACGATGCTCGAGGTCATAGATTTGGAAGAGGAGACGCTGCAAAGTTTCAAGAGCAAGTACATCTCTGTCGGAGGCATGCTATATTGAAATGGGAAAGGGATATTCATTGAAACGCAACGCAATGCGCCGTTGGATGTACGGGCGGAAGGTCGATCCGCTCATTGTGGCAAACCGGCTTCATGTGCGGGTATCGGTATTCAAGCGGATGCTGAAAGAAAGAGCCGAGTTTAACGAATCGCAGATACGGCGGCTCGTATATTTCATGGGCGCGAGATCAGCATTTAACGTAATTTATTTTCATACGCCCGAAGAGCGGGAGCGAGTGAGAAAAGAAGCATTCGGAACAAAGTGAGGACAGAAAGGTATGCAAAACAAAGAAATAAAGAAAACACGGAACGAACAGATAGCTGAGCTGTTGGCAAGCGGCGAGAGGATCAAAGACTTTTACCGCTTTACGGCGCAGAACCCGCACATAGACCTGCACGACGCCTGCCAGATCGTGCTTGCCCGCCCGAAAGCATCTATTTGTTTTTACATGGACGAATGGAACGAGATGGGACGGAGAGTTACGAAAAACCGCAGGGGCATACAGTTTTACGACGCGGACGGCAGCAAGCAAATCGTGTTCGATTTGCACGACACGCACGGGGATAAGCGCTATCGCCGCCTTATCTTCCCCATGCGCCGTCTGTTGTACGGTCTGGACGAGCTGAACGGCACAGAGATAGCGGAGAGCAACCGCAGAGATTATAGCAAGGTGCTGTCGGGTGTGGCGCAGTACCTCGATGACAACGGTTATTTCACGGCAGACGAACAGCGCAACACATTGCTTGCGGAGGGCGTGGCGTACTCCTTATATGGCAAGACGGGTTTCCCGAAGGACGGCAATATCACCCTTCGCGGGATGCCGTATGATCTGGACGAAAACGCGCGGCTGTTCAAAGAGGTATACCTTCTTACCGAGCTTGCGAAAGAGGACATCTCGGCGGCATACGAGCGGCGCATCAACACGCCGCGGGTTATAGACGACATCGAAGAAGAAACGGTGTCGGATGAGCCTGTGCCTGTCGGGGAACCCGAAAAGCAAGAAATTCCGGCAGAGGAACTTGCGGCATCGGAAGAATCGCACCCGGCAGAACCGACCAGTGCCGTTCAGCCGACTGAATCGGAAACGGAAGAACCTGAACCTCACGAAGAAGATCGATACATAAATCCGATGTACAAACGGTACATGGCGGCGCAGCGCGAAAAGCCGGATGCCGCGGTATTGATTCGGGTGGGCGACTTTTACGAAGTATTCGGCGAGCGAGCAAAGGAAGTTGCGCAGTGGCTGGATTTAACGCTTACAAGCCGCGACGTAGGTTTACCCGAACGCATCCCCATGTGCGGATTCCCGTGCTACGCCGCAGACCTGTACATTCAGAAGATATTGGAGCATCGCGGCGTGGCGGTATTGGAACCGGATGCTGAACCTATCTATATCCGTCCGCACGAGGAGCCGAGAGCAGGAGAAGAGGAACATGAACCGAAGACGGAAGCGGAGACCGAATTTTCGTTTGATGCAGCCGAGCTTGACGAACTGAACGAACTTCTTTCGGAAGAGTTGTCAACGTCGGCAGAAACTCCGACCGCAGCGAAACAGCCGGAAATATCCGGTGTAGGTGAGCCGTCGGGGAAAGAACAAACTATATCGGAACCGTCTGAACCGGAAGAGGACGAAGAAGAGTACGAATCGGACGAGGAAGAAGAGCGGGAAACACGTTCAGACGAGAAGAAAGATTCGAAAGTAAAGGAAAAAGAAAAATCTATCCGCGAGCGCAAGCGGAAAGACAAGCCGCAGATGTCCATGTTCGACCTTCTCGAACCGCAGGAAAAGAGCCGCGAAGAGCAGCTCATCGAACGCCAGCTTTTGCGCGGCAGCGGCATTGAGGACGGAAAGTATCGTATTTACGAAAAATACTTTACCGATCCTACCGTCAAGGAATATGCGAAATTCCTGAAAGACGAGTACGGGATCGGCGGGTACGGATACGGACAGGAACGTCAAGACCATAACGGTAAAGGCATCCGCATGGAATGGACGGACAGAGAGCATCCCGAAAACAATATCCGCATCGACCTGAAATGGAACGAAGTAGCCGTTCGTATCGCCGACCTCATCGACGAGGATAAATACCTTAACGAATCGGAAAAGGAGGACTACGAAAAGCGGTATAAATCGGAACAGGCAGAAAAACAAAGGCAGCGCACCGAAGAACAGAAGAAAAAGGACGATTTGGTGTCCCTCGTCATACAGAATACGAACCCGATCCGAAAGCAGCACATTTCAGACGAATACGCAAAAAATACAGATCATACCGAGTTTGCGGAATTTTTGTGCAACGAATACGGTTACAGCACGGAAGCGACGAGCGAGTATCTCGCGCGGTACGATGCGAACGGGGTATGGCTGTCGAAATACGATAGAAACGGCAACACGGAACTGCGCGTCTATCTCTCGTGGAACGATTTTGCGGGCAAGGTCTGCGATTTGATCGAAGATGACCGTTTTTCCAATAACAACGAAGAGCGGCTCAAACAGATCGCGGACAGTATGATAGAAACCGGTATAGAACACACGGGAGACGGAAATTACGCTTACTTTTTCGGTACGTTCGGGGAAGAAGAAAGATTTGTCAAAGAACATTATGAAGAGCTTTCGGAAGCGTTGCGGAAGCGCACGGAAGTAAAAGACGTTTACCGTGACGATTGGTATATCCATGTAACGTATTACAAGGACTATTGCGTTGAATTGCAAGGAACGGATGCGGCAAACCGCGAACACGAAGAGCGCGTCCGTGCGATCGCAGCGCAGATCGTGGAGGAAGGCACGGAGAACACGACCGAGGGAAATTGGGTACATTACTTTGATGAATTCGGCAAGGAATCGGCTTTTGTACAAGAAAACGCGGAAGAGATCGCCGCAGAGCTGGAACGGCATCAAGAGGTCTCGGACGTGGAACTCACGCCGGACGCCTTCGATACGAATTTCTATTTAGATTATTGTCCCAATTATATTCCGCACGAGGATGAGGACTGGTATGCAGAAGAGTCGGAAGCCGCAGAAGCGGAGCAAAGACCAATAAAACCGTTTAATCGGTTTACGGAGCTGTCGCCGGAAGATAAAGCGTATTTCGACGAGTATAAACAAAACCCGTACCGCGAGCCGAGGGAATCGCCGTGGGGCGCGGTGCAGGACTGCACGGAGATCGCGCCGGGGATATATTCGGTAGTCACGGCAGGGCATGGCGGTATGATGATCAATGCAGCGCTTGCGCTGCATATTCTCTCCCCGACAGCGCTTGCGGAAGGATTCGTGGAGAACGGCTGTTATTGTTACGAAGAGGATGCCGCCGCAAGCATCCCGCTGCGCGAACTGTACGACAAGGGGATATTGGACAAAACAAACGAATATTTTACCCGCTGGGAATATGTATCCACCGATCCGGGCGCAGAGGACGAATATATCCGGTTCGGCGACCTGTCCGAAACGGAACAGGAAAGAAAGCTCCAACAATGGAACGATGCGGTAAACGAAACCGTCGCACATTGGTATCCGAAGTATTGGGAAGCCTATCAGCAGGCGCTCCAAACTTCCCTCAAAGCAAAAAACACCGACCTGAACGCGGTGCTTGACCAAAGCGAACTCGGCGGTGCGAAATCCCGATTCAAAGGGAATACGGATGCGATCCGGCTCATGAACAAGCTATACTTTGAAAACCGCGAAGCAACGGACGAGGAAAGAAAAGTCCTTGCAAAGTATGTCGGTTGGGGCGGTCTGGCGCAGGTCTTTGACGAAACGAACAAGCAATGGTCAAAGGAATATGCGGAGCTGAAAGACCTGCTCACAACCGAACAGTACGAAAAGGCAAAAGGCAGCGTCCTGAACGCGCATTACACGAGCAAGGAAGTGATCGGCGGCATCTATGC
>ERZ1643251.2795-NODE-2795-length-17107-cov-11.021522_pt1 | contig 17107 bp, 14 predicted proteins | sample MGYA00579261_ERZ1643251 | MGnify/ENA primary metagenome ERZ1643251 (study PRJEB29033, sample SAMEA4952267) | chicken gut metagenome | biome: Broiler Chicken; feature: Gastrointestinal Tract; material: Caecum | place: Ireland | collected 2018 | study: Broiler...
ATGAATTTACTATTATATAGAATACTATTAATAATATACAAAATAATGTTTCGTGATTTTCAAATATTTTTTTCATAACTACCTCACTTTCAAATTACTATATATTGATTTGTTATGAAAATATTATACCATATAAAAACTGATAAAAATTAATTTATCAGTCTCCAATAGCAATTTTTATAAAATCCATAGCAACTTTATTAATTGTTTTCTTTGAGTATATAATTCCAATTGGATTTATAGGCATTTCTTCTTTTAACTTAATTTTAACTAAATCATATTCTTTTACTTCTTCTTCAATAAAATAACCTATAAAATCATTTTCTTTAATATAATCAGCCATTAATTTGGAATCTGGCATTAAATGTGTTGCACTTAATTTAATATTATTTTTTTGCAAAATTTCATCCAACATTTGTCTTCTACGTGAACTTCCTGATATAACTAATGTGTAATTAGATAAATCATTTAATGACTTAACATCATTTTTTATTTTTTCATAAAAAGATTTAGAACAAGCAAAACAAGTTTCATATTGATGAATAGGTTTTACTTCAAAATCAAATTTTTCACTATAATTTATGTGGGGCAGATAATCTATTAAAATATCAATTTTGTGTTGTAGTAAAAAATCATTCAAGTTTGATGCACTATCAGTATTTATTTTAATTTTTACATTTGGGTATGATTTAGTAAATTTATTTAAATATTTGGCAAGAGTAAAATCTGCAATATTTCTTGTTGTTCCGATTGTTAAAACTACATCCAAATTAGTAGATAACTGGCTTGCTGAAAATATATCAATACTATTAAAGAAATCATTTAATTGTTTATACAATCTTTCTCCATCAAGAGTTAAATCAAATCCTTTATTATTAGTATTAACTAACTTAAGATCTAAAACTTGTTCTAATTGTTTGATACTTCTAGTTAAGCTAGATTGAGAAACATTATTTTTTCTACTAGCATCAGAATAGCTTTTTTCCTTCGCCGTAATATAAAAGTCGTGATAATAAGTAAAGTTATTTCTTAAATCATACAATTCAAACACAATATCACCCCTGAAATTGTATTATATAATACTTAAAAACAATTAAATTGTCAATACACTTAATAATATTTAAAACTAAACTTTAAAACAAGTCATCAAATTTAGTCCATTCATCCTTATTTTCAATATATGATTTATATAATGCTTTTTCAAAATATACAAAATTATTCTTTGATGGCTCAACAATTAATCCTCCAAAAATATTTTTTCCGTTATACCTCTCCTCAGATATATATTTATATAAAGCATTAGATTTTATAATATGATCATTTTCATTATGCCCAATAGCTTTAGTATCAAAGATACCTAAAGAACCATTTTTAAATTTTATTAAAAAGTCAGGTTGAAAAGTATAGCCATCTTCCTTTTTTATACCAAAGTTTGTTTCCATATGTTCATCGCCATTTTTCCAAAACCATTCTATTTTATCAGGATGCTTTTCTAGATATTTTATAAATCTTTCTTCTAATTCATCTATATTTCCATTTTTGTTCTTCGGCATATATAATGGTTCATAAAGTGATAAAGCTGAATCAATAGAAATATTAGTACATGGATTATAATTTTTGCTAATTGGGATTTCCCATTCCGAATATCTACCACTTTGTTTCAATTCAACTGCATTTTTATGAAAATCTTTATAGTCATTTACTGCAGAAGTTAATATATTTGTAAATATCTCTTCGTTTCTTATAATTATATTTTGAATACTTGTTATCCCATCATTTGCTGGCTTTACATCTAAATATTTTCTAAAAACATATAATATTGCCGTTTTTACCTTAGATTTTGATCGTTGTGGGGCAAAACCACCTAAATTTTTTGAAATCAACAAATCATATTTTATATCTACTTCTTCTGGTGACATTTTTAATTTTACTACATTACCATCGTCAATTTTAAATCCTTTATCTATAACTTTAGCGTCAACCTCAATATTACTTAACAATATATCCATACTATCATAATCAGTTTTTATACCTTTTTCCCTCATATGTTCCCAATTAATATTGTAATTTGGAATATCCACATCTTCAAATTTTATATTAAAATAACTACAAAAAGCTCTTTCAAAAAACATTTTGTATTCACTAGTGATATCACCAAAATCAATTCTATTCTTATAATATGATTTCAAATTTAAATTCTTATAGATATTTTTTCTTCTTGAACATAGTGATTTAATTATATTTGGATTATAATACTCTCGTGCTATTTCTATATTTTTTATGTTAGTGTATACATATGCAATATTTAATTCCTCTGATTCATAATGGTGTGCTTCAGGCATTCTTAATATTCTACCAACAGTTTGAATTTCAAATATAATACTATTCGTTTCTCTAAATTTTACTAATATTTGAGCTCTTGGACAATCCCATCCTGTATCAACTGCTTGTTTGAATAATAAAAACTCTACCTCGCTGTCATTTTTAGTTAACAAATCGCTTTCTAGATTAACCTTGTCCTCACTCAACCAAACTGCAACTTTACCATTTTCAATAGTTAATCCCTTTTCTTTCAAATAATTTAGTGTTATTTCTTTTTTTAATTCTCCCATATCAGAATTAGGTAATTGAATTAATACTAATGGATTAACTGCTGAATTATTTAAATTATATATACTTTTTAGTTCTTCTCTCTTTAAAAAAGCAGTTTCTAAAATTAAATTTTCCGAATAAATCTCATCTTCCTGCAATTTAAAATTATCCAAATCTTTATTAATTATTATTTCTTTTTTTATCATACCTTCTTCAATTACTTTTGTAGGATCAACTGATATTTTCATTTGCATATCATCTGTTAAAACTGGTGTTGCACTCATTTCTATTGTTAGAAATGGTTTAATAATCTCGTCTCTCAATTCTTTTGCTCTAGAAGTATTAGACGATTTATGACTTTCATCAATTATTAATATTATCTTTTTACCACTATTTCTTGTATTTTCTAAAACTTCTATAAAACTTATAGAATCGTTATCTCTCATAGCAATATTACTAAAATCATCCGTTTTAGAATCTTTATTTCTAATTTTTTCCCAATTTAAAAATACAACTTCATTTTTACCAATTTCATTTTTATAACCCACATATTCATTTTCAAGCAATGTGCAATCTACAGCGGGTGTAACAGTATCCTTAACACTTTTATAACTTTGAATGTGAAGATTTCCATTTCCTATTGAAACCCACAAAAAACATAAATTTAAATCCGTATCATTTATAATTTGTGAAATATAATTTGAAATCATAAAAGTTTTTCCACTGCCAGTTGGGGACTGAAAAACAATTGTCTCATTTGCCTCAGTTTCAAAATACATTTTAGAAGCCATAACTAATTGCTTTACTGCTTGTTCTTGATAATGTTTCATTTGCTTCATATTTATGCCTCCTTACTTAAATTGACAATTTTTTTATATAACTCCAGAATCTTATACGGAATCGGCTCAACGTTAAAATTCTTTACATTAACTAATTCATTCATATTAATTTGATTTCCTAATGTAAAAATATATAATGATTTATAGCTTTGAATATTTTCAATTGTACTAATAAATTCATAGTAGTTATTACCAAAGGCATCAAAATAAACGCAAGTATATTTATTTTTTTCTTCATTGCTAAAAATTATAAATTCCTCATTACATTTTATTAAAACATGAGTATTTTCTTTTACACACAACATTGGCACACATTTTTCAGTTAAATCAAAATATAATTGATCTCTAGATCCTTTTATTTCTACAAAGTCTGTTTTAAAATACCTTAAATTTCCACCTAAGCCTTCTTTATTTGAATATCCCTCAATTACATTTTTAATTCTAGGATATGTTACTGTACTGCATATTCCGTTTTTCTCTAAATAATCTAGCCATTTTTTATTACCTTTTTTCTTATATTCTAATAACTTACTATTATCAATATTATTTTTCTTTTTGAATTCCTGTTCTAACTTTAATCCAACTTCATTATTGGTACACAAAATAAATTTTCTATTTCCATTATCTTCTTTATTTAATTCTAAAACAGCATGTCCTGTACTCCCAGAGCCTGCAAAAAAGTCTAATACTAATGCATTTTTGTTTGGATGATAATTAATTAATTGTTTTAACATTTTCACAGGTTTTTTTCCATTATTAAAAGGTATACCACCTTCATTTCGAATATTTCCAAAATCTGCACTATAGTCATAAAAATTTGTTATAGGCTTATATTTTAATGATTTACCATTTTTTAATTCTTCTAATCTATCTAATGGAATACCAGAATAAAACTTACCTCTTGTAGAGTTTTCTTTTTGAGGTCCTGTAAAATATCTATATCCTAGTCCATCTTCACCTATATCATAAACTTTATATAAACAATTTAAGCCATCTAGCTTTTTCCTTGGACTTATTTGGGTATCAAAAAATTTTCCAGATGTATTTCCTTTTAAGACGGATCCTGATGCCCAAGTTTCTTTCAATAAATCTACTTTGCCTTTATCAGCTTTATTTATTTTCCATTCTCCATGCTTAAATATTTTTACTTTTTTTCCACCTAAATTTATTGTCTCACCTTCAGACAATTCTTCAAAAGAATAAATAAAATTTTCAACATTATATTCATCATAAGGCTTATTAGCTTTAAATAAAAATTTATTTTTTGCATAAATTAAGACATATTCTATAACTGGTTGCCAATCTTTTTTCTCATTAAGACTTTTATTATTGTATCTAACTTGGATATGATGAATAGATAACATGTTATCTTCACCAAATATTTTGTCACATAACATTTTCAATTGTGCATATTCATTATCATCAATAGATATAAAAATAATACCATCATCTTTTAATAGTCGTTTTGCTATTTTTAATCTTTTATCCATAAAGTTAAGCCATTTACTATGTCTATAACCATCGTCTGAATTTACAAACTTGTCATTATATATAAAATCTTCACTACCAGTATTATAAGGTGGATCAATATAAATAACATCGATAGAATCGCCATGTGTATATGATAAAACACTTAAGCTATGAAAATTATCTCCTTCAATCAAAATATTATTTTCATTACTATGACACGTGTCACTTATTACATTTTTTGAATCAATATTTTTTAAAATAGGAATTTTTTTATTACATTCCAAAACAATATCTTCAGGAACTTTTTCTCTATCCCAAATTAATCCTAGTTTTCCGTTTTTTTCTTCATTTAGACTATTAATATAATTTATTAAATCTTCTTTTGTCATTTCTTCAAAATTCATAATTACCTCCTACCAATAGAACTTAATTAATGTAATGATATTCTATTTCTATTATACCATATAATAAAGATTTTAGTTTTAATATTTAAAATAAAAAAAAAAATCTAGTAAAAAATTACTAGTTCTATATTAACGCAGTATACGTTTATTTTCTCTGGCAGGGGTGGAGAGAGTCGAACTCCCGAAGTTGGTTTTGGAGACCAAAATTTTACCACTAAATTACACCCCTATAGGTGCTCTTTAAGAGCAAAATAATTATATCATAAAACTCATCTTTTTATCAAGTTTCATATCGTTTTGTATTGTTTTGATTTGTTATAAATTTAACATTTTGCCACCTACGGTGCCAACAATAATAACTATAATTTTAACAAATGCTAATAAATTCAAGGGTTAAATGGCATTAAGCATCAAACAACAAAGGTTTTGGAGACTCCTATGCTACCATTATACCACGCCCCTATTTTTTCAAGGACAAATTAATTATAACATGGAATATAGGACAATTCTAGTCTTTTTTACATAAAATATCTTAGGTGATTTATATGATTATTGAATATACTACTAAAGAAAAAGATCTATTAGCTAGGATCATGCGTGCCGAAGCACTTGCCGAAGGTGATTTAGGAATGCTTATGGTTGGCAATGTTGTTGTAAATCGGGCCATAGTTGACTGCTACACATTTAAAAATGTAAACAGTATATATGATGTTATTTATCAACCAAATCAATTTGTTGGTACGAATAGTTCATTATTTGAAGCTTCCCCAACAGCATTAGAAAAACAATTAGCTGAAAGAATTTTAAGAGGAGAATACTATTATCCAGCTACCAATGCTTTGTGGTTTTATGCTCCAGGAACTAATCAAAGCTGTAAATCAACATGGTATACACAACCTCTAGCAGGAAAATATAAAAATCATTGTTTTTATCGCCCAAATGCCGGTGAATGCGACGAGATTTATTAAACAAAAAAACTCTCTTTTCAAAGAGAATTTTTTTTATGGAATAATTAATTTTTGACCTATACTTAATAAATTAGAAGATAAATTATTTCTACTCATTATTGCCGATACTGAAGTTCCAAATTTTTGAGCAATTTGATATAAATTATCACCTGGAACAACAGTATAAACGATTTCACTAGAACTTGAACTAGGAATTTTTAAAGTTTGTCCAATACTCAACAAGTTAGAAGATAAATTATTTAATGACTTTAAAGCATCTACTGTTGTACCAAATTTTAAAGCTATTTGATAAAGATTATCTCCCTTTTTAACGACATAATCATTTTGATTAGCTGAATCACTACCCTTTTTAACTAATAACTTTTGGCCTATACTTAATAAATTTGAATTTAAATTATTTAAACTTTTTAATTCTTCAACTGTCATACCATATTTGTTAGCAATTTGATATAAATTATCGCCAGCCTTAACAACATAATAATCAGCGCTATCATCTTCACTAACATTTTCATTTTTTGTAGGTATTAACAAAATTTGATTAATTGATAAAGCATTACTAGTTAAATTATTTTTTGATTTTAATTCATCAACACTAACACCCAATTTTTTAGCAATACTCCACAAAGTATCACCAGCTTTTACGGTATAAGTATTAGCGCTACTAGATCCTCCAGAATAAGTTACACCAGCATAATTTGCTACAGCTCTTACAACAGCTTCAGCTAATTCCTCCCAATTATTTTTCAATAAATTTGGATCATCACCTGTACTATCTGCAAAACCGTATTCAATTATCACCGATTCATTATTTGGAGTATCTCTTAATATATAATAATAATCTTTTGAAGGATCAGATGGTAACCTTCTTTGATAATACTTTCGAACATTTTGACCAGATTTAGCAAATTCATTAGCAATCATATTTGAAAGCTTATCAGAATTTCGCAAAGAATAAATAATTTCTGCTCCATCACCGCCACCAGCATTTATATGGTTAGACAACAATATAACGTCCTTAGAATTACCATAAAAACTTTGAGCTTTTGTTGGACGATCATCTGGACCTAAAGTAACATCACCAGTTCTAGTCATTTCATTAGGTATTCCAAGTTCATCAAATCTCTTGTGTAAATAATTACTAATTTTTAATGTCAAATCCTTTTCAACTATCCCATTAGCGCTTGTTCCAGGATCTTCTCCGCCATGCCCGGCATCAATAACAATTTTCTTGGCCATAATATACCTCCTATCATAAAATATGAAAAATATATTAAAAATGTACCGTTAAAAAAGAAAAAACATATGACAAATACCATATGTTATTTTAAAGACCATTGAAAAGTATAATTATCAGTTAATAAAAAGTTTTCGTAATATCTTACTTTCAAATTATTGTTGCCTTCTTTTTATTTCTAAATAATAGTTTCTTCTTCAATTTCAACACCATTAACCATTTGAAAATCTAAAAAAAATTATATGAGATTATTTCAAAACTATTATTTTCAATTTTAATAGTTACTTTTACATATTCATAACTTTCTTTTGTTTGAAAAAATTTATTACTACCCTTTGACGTTTTAACATTGGTATTAGTAATGAACATTGAAAGTCCTAAATATCATCAAACATTTAGTTTAGGAACTTTATGGAAATTTGCTGAAACTTTAAATATTGATATCCGTGAATTATTTAAACCTTTAGAAGAAGATTAAAAAATTGATAATTAAAAAGAATGTACCTAAAAAGCACAATCCTTGATTAAAATACAAAAGTTTAATTTAAATTATTCTTTTAATTCATTCCGGTAATTAACATTCTTAATAAAGCAATTAAATTTCTTTTTGTAACAGCAGGAATATTCTTTAATTCTTTCATTATATTTAAAAGTGTTGAAATTTTTAACTCTTTTAATTGCATAATATTAGTTATACTTGATTTTTCAAAAATTGCAAAAAATGTTTCTACAAAATTTTTTCTTTCTTCATTGCTCATTCCAGCAATATATTCCTTTAAATTACTTTTCAACTTTTCACTTTTCTTGGATAAAAAAGTCGGAACTAAACAACCCCCAAAACATTCCCACGTATATGCATCATGTTGTAAGATTGCTTTAGCGCTACTGTTTACAACTTTATAATCTTTTCCTTCCAAAATAACTCCTATTACACACTCCTTTGGAATAATAGTTGTTAATTTTAAAGACATTTCTGAATATAAATCTGATTCTGTTACATCTTTTAAAAATCCTGGTCCATCAAAATTATATACATGTTTTACTCTTTTCTTTAATGATCCTTTACCATACATATAAGCATACATAGCTAAATTGCCACCTTTACTATGCCCGCCAACATAAATTTCACGATCAAAAAAATTAAGAGTTTTATCAAAATATTCTTTCGCTAAAACTTGCGAAGATATTGGAAACTGATACATTATTTGAAAATCTTCTTTCCAGCCCACAACATTGCTATCAGTACCTTCAAAAGAAACATATGTAATATGATTTGGTAGCCTTATCGTTAAAGCTCCAAATTGACCTTTAGAATCAACATTAGAAACTAAATTATAAAGCTTAGTATGAAAAAATCTTTTTGAAGATTGCAAAGCCAAAATTAATTGATATGAATTAGGAAATAACCAATCCTCTTTTTTAAAATCTTTTTGACTATACTTTTTTAAAAATTTAAGACATGCATCTTCTAAAAATATAAAATCATTAGTTTTATTTGGTACAATATTATCAAATTTAACATAACTTAATAAAGCTAAAATTAAACTATCTACTTCATTAAAAGCAAACTTATCAAAAGAAATATCTCCATAATAAGCCAAGTAATCAAATAAATTTTTCATTTAATTCCCTTCTTCGACAATATTTGAGTTTATTTAAAAACTCTGCTATAATTATTTTATCATAGAAAAGAGGTTAATATGAAAAAAAGAAAGAAATTAAAAAGAAAATTTCTTGCTTATACTTTAACAATTTGTTTAACAATTTGTATTTTAGGATTAATTTACTTAGGCTATCGTTTAATGGTAAAAAAGGAAAACAATATTAGTTTTTTAGAAACGATTGAAACAACAACCTATGCTGAAATTAATAAATATGCAATTTATGGCATCCACATGAATATTGCTGGTTCATTTACTTTACCAGAAGAAGTAGAAAATTTAAGTCTTGTATTATCCAATGGTCAAGATACAATAGATATTGATTGGCAATTGGAAGAATTAGAAAACAATAGCTATTCTTTTAAAACAAGTGATTATATCAATGAAGGAATTGTATTAGAGGATTTACCAATTGGTGAATACTATTTATTAATTAAAACTACAAATCATGATGAAAATAATAATGAAATAATTAAATATTATTCTGTTCAAAACAAAACAGATTATAGCGATTTAGAATATTATACATTAACTAAAAATAATAAAAATAATAAAATTGACATTGAATGGAACACATATCAAGAATTTCCGACTTTAAGATTTAACATTTTTGAAACAAAACTACCTGATGATGTTTATGATATAACTATTGATCCAGGTCATGACGCGGTAGACTCTGGAATGACTGCTTGTAGTGATGGAAGTACTCCAGATTATTACACAGGTTATTGTTCCAGCGGAACGACTGTCAAAGAAAATGATCTTAATTTAGAAGTATCTTTAAAATTAAAAACTATTTTAGAAGAAATGGGATATAAAGTAGCCATGACAAGAGAAAATAAAGATGATGAAGTTTATATCTATGAAAAATATGGAAGTGCAACAATGGCTAATGATACCAAATCAAAATTTAACTTTGCAATCCATCATAATTCTTCAGGAGTAACCGGAGGTGTTTCTTATTTAAAAGGTTTAGAATTATATGTAGCTAATGATATAAATTTTGATTTTGCCGATATTCTTGTATCAGAAATTACTAAAAATGCTAATACAACTACTTCTCCAAAAGCTTTGTACAGCGTTAAAGATGGAATATATCAAAGATTCTTTACTGAAGAAGAAATAGCAAATGATGACGTTCAACCAAGTAATAAAACAACAAATACTATATATTATTATAACATTAGAGAAGTTGGTGGTATTTCAACTAACGCTACTAATGATGGTCGTTATTATCCTACATATCCTAAAAATGAACATTACAATTCCAACAACACTGCTGAATCTTACTTATTTGAATTAGGTTATATGGATAACTACCAAAATTTATTAAACATTATGAATAATTCTGAAGGATATGCCAAAGGAATAGCTGAAGGTTTAAAAAATTATTTAAAACAAGAATAAATATAAAAAAAAAGCTCTTATAAATAAAATAAAAGCTTTTTTTATTTTGATTTTTACAATGTTATTTTAAGGTTTATAAATATTTTAAAAGATTAATAAATATTAAAAGCAAGCTAAATAACTAGCTTGCTTTTTGATCTAATTTAATAGTTAATTCTTTATAATCACCACTACGATATACTTTAACTTTTATCGTATCACCAACGCTATGTTTATATAATAAATAACGCAAATAAGCTAAATCACTAACCTCTTCATCATCGACTTCAACTACAATATCACCAACTTTTAAGCCACCTTTTTCAGCTGGACTTCCTGAAGTTACACTTTCAACATAAACGCCAGAAGTTAAGTCAGTTTTATTAAGATAAATCATATCTGCTACATTTCTCATAGTTATACCTAAAGAAGGTCTTTCAATAGTAGTTCCGTTTTCTAATTTTTCGGCATAGCTTAATGCTGTCTCAATAGGAATTGCAAAACCCATTCCCTCTATACTAGCAGTAGATGATAATCCATTTGATGATAATTTTAATGATGTAATTCCAATTATTTCTCCATTAGCATTTACTAAAGGTCCTCCAGAATTACCAGAATTAATTGCTGCATCAGTTTGTAAAACACTCATCATCATATCAGAAGTACCTTGATTTGTTGTTGATACACTTACTAATCTATTTTTTCCAGACAAAATGCCTCTTGTAACTGTACCAGAATAAGCATCGGAATTAATTGGCGCTCCTACAGTAAAAACTGTATCGCCAACTCTAGCATCTTCACTACTACCCATTTTGGCAACAGTAGTAACTTCATTAGCACTTAAAGATAAAACAGCAATATCTGAATAAACATCTTTACCTTCAACTTTTGTTTCAATTTGTCTTCCATCAGTAAATTCTACATAAATTGTATCACCTGATTCAATAACATGATTATTAGTCAAAATATAAGCTGTATTATCATCCTTTTTATAAACAAATCCTGTACCAGTTGAATATAATTGTTTACTTTTATAAGTTTTTACAACAACAACTGCATCATAAACTTTTTCAACAGCGTCCGCTATACCTGTATCTGTAACAGTAACATTTTTTCTTTCTTCCGTAATAGTCTTTACAAAAGGTGCTGGGAAAAAATACATTAACCCATATAAACAACCAGCCCCAACAAAAAACATTACTATACCAACAACAACAATTCTTAAAACATTATTATTTTGAACCTTTTTTTCTTCTTTAATTTCCATTTATAACCTCACCATCTCTCCATAATTAATAGGAAATCCCATACGATCTAATACTTTTTCAATAGAAATCGTTTTTAACCTATCTGCTAAGATTTGTATTTCATACTCTAATTCACTCATAAATAAGAAAAAATCATCTCTTCGCAATAACTGCTTCAAAATTATTACAACAGCAAACAAATCATTTTTTCCATAAATATACTCATCATTAACTTTAGGAATTTTTAAAAGTTCATGATATTTAGTATCTTCTATACTTCTTTGAGCCTTATGTTCAAATAATATATCTTCATGAGCACATAAATTACGAAAATTTGCTAAAATTGGAAAATAAACTAATAATTCCTCCCGATCAACATTAAAGTCTTTAGCAATATTAACTTGATCATCAAATTTTAATATTTGATACAATTCACTTACAATTCCAAAAGATAAAACTTTTACAGCAATCCATAAAGGAATATATCCGTATTTTTGAATGTAATGAATTGTTGCTTGATGTTGCTCCCCATTAACTCTAATTTGTCTTTTCATTTTTCTAAGCAAATCGTCAACTTGTTTTTTTCTTTTTCTATCCGTAACAAAATTTTTAGGATTTAAATAATCCTCTTCACAAATTCCATACTTAGCTGATAAATTATATGCAGTAATACTTTTAATATTATTTTCAATAATAAGCAAGTTTTTAAATACAATATTTCTAATATGCCTATCAAATTGAAACATTGCATATAATTCTTCAAATGTAGTTCCTGGCAAAAAAAGCTTATTAGTTATACTTTCCATAAAAAGCAACCGATATCCACTAACAAAAAAGTAATTTTCACGAAGAAGAATATCTTTAGTATCTTTTTCATCGGAAATAATAAGACCTTTACCTTGTAATATCTTCACCTGTTCATCCAGCGTTTTAAAAGTTTTGGCCATTATAGCACCCCATATCTTAAAACATTATATCACAAAGTACAAAAATATTGTAGTCAGATTTCTTGTCAATTATGTTATTAAAATGTGAAAAAATTATGAAAATTATCTTAATTATGCTAAAATTTAAACAAGGAGGTAATATGCCATCAATTGTTACTCACCATTACTTTGCAAAAGATGTTTTAAATAAACTACCAAATAATAAAAAAATAAATCAGAAAATATTTTTTATTTTTGTGCAAAGTTTTGATAATCTTTTTTATTATAAATTTTTTACTCCATGGCAAGGCAAAAAAATTAGAAAATTAGGAAATTTAGCTCAAAAGAAAAATATTAACCTTTATTTTCAAAACATTTTAGATTATATAACAGATAATCATTTAGAAAATAATCAAGATTTAATTAGCTATTTATATGGAAGTATCTGTCACTATGTTTTAGATAGATTTTGTCACCCTTTTATTATTTATAATACTGGTTTTCCTGAAATAAACATTAAATATCGTGGCTTACATGAAAAAATGGAAGTTAACATTGATGCCTATATTTACCAAAAAAAAACCAATAGATCATTAAAAAAAGATAAATTAGCTAATATTCTCTTACCGAAAGAAAAATTTAGCCAAGATTTAAAGAATATTATCAATTATGCATATTTTCATACGTTTAATATTGAAAACATGGCAAATATATATCAAAAAAGTCTTAAAACAGGAAATTTTATTTTAAAATATTTTGTAACCGACACAACAGGAATTAAAAAAAATATTTATAAATTAAAAGATTTAATAATGTTTAAAAGCAAAAGAAGATATGAATATTTAAGCTTTAACGTTAGCAAAATTGACAAAAATTATTTAAATCTAAATCACAATCCCTGGTATTATCCCACAAAACCAAGTCTAGCCAAAACTGATTCCTTTGATGAATTATATGAAAAAGCCTTAATTGAAACTATAAACATTATCAAAAATATTAACTATTATTTTGAAAAAAAAATAAACAAACAACAAATATTAAAGATTATTGGAAATTACTCTTATGTTACAGGCTTAAATGAAAATTTACCAATTAAATCCATAAAATTTAAATTTTAACAAAGCTCTGAGCTAAATTTTCAACAAATTTTTTTATATATTTCTCATCTTGTAATAATTCTCTTTCTTTTGCATTAGATAAAAAACCACATTCAATTAATACCCCTGGTATTTTTAATTTAGAGTACATATATATTGTATTTGAAATTTTCTTTATTTCTCGATTAGTTTTTAAAGCATTATTTAAATAATCTTGAATTTTAGAGGCAATTATTTTATTTTCTTTCAAAGTATCAGTATAAAATAATTGAACACCACTATAACGACTATCACTTAAATAATTTAAATGTATTGAAATATAATAATCAGCTTTACTATTATTTATAAATGAAATCCGGTGATCAAAATCACTTTTTTTTCGATACGTTGCCTGAGGAGTACCCAAATCATAATCTCCTTCTCTAGTCATATAAACAGTTCCCCCTAGACGAATAATTTCATTTTTTAAAGCCAAACTTATTTGTAAATTAATATCTTTTTCGTAAATATTACCAACAACAGTTCCAGGATCTACTCCACCATGACCTGCATCTATTACAAATATTTTACCAGCTAAAGGAAAACTAGCATTTGCCTTATTAAAAGTAAAAAAAGAAACCATAATTAAAAACAAACATAAACAAATATAATTTTTCATACTAATATATATTCCAATTTAATAAAATAAAATACAAAAAAACCATGCACTAAGCATGGAATAAAAATTCTAACGTTTACTAAATTGTGGAGCACGACGAGCTTTTTTAAGACCATATTTTTTACGTTCTTTAACTCGTGGATCTCTTGTAATCATACCAGCAGGTTTTAAAATTTTACGATAAGCTGTATCAGCAGTTTGATCTGTATTAGCATCAAATAAAAGTAATGCTCTAGTAATTCCTAAACGAATAGCTCCTGCTTGACCAGCGTATCCGCCACCTTTAACAGTAACTTCAATATCGAAACGATTCTCATTATTTGTCAAAGTTAATGGTTGTTTTAAATCTAAAACTAAAATTTTATCAGGCATATAATCATTAACATCAACACCATTAATTACAATATTTCCTGTACCACTTGTTAATGTAACTTGAGCAACTGCTCTTTTTCTACGACCTGTAGCTTTCCAACTTTGTTTTGCCATAACTTCCTCCTTAAATAATTTCTAATACTTCTGGTTTTTGAGCTTGATGTTTATGATCTTCACCACGGTAAACAAATAATTTTTTACCCATAGCGCGTCCTAATCTTCCATGAGGAAGCATTCCTTTAACAGCTCTTTCAACCATTTCTTCTGGATATTTTTGAATCATTTCACTAGCATTACGTTCTCTAAGTCCACCTGGATATCCTGAATGATTATAATACATCTTATCTTCTAATTTGTTACCAGTTAATTTAACTTTATCAGCATTAATAATGATAACATAATCTCCACAATCAACACTAGGTGTATAAGTAGGTTTATGTTTGCCACGTAAAATTGTTGCAGCTTTACTAGCAACACGACCTAAAACTAAATCCTTAGCGTCAATAACATACCATTTACGTTCAACGTTTTCTTTTTTTTGTAAAAATGTACTCATTTTTTAAATTCCTTTCATCTTTCCATCATATTCAAACTTTCCCAAGGTCATCCTAATCCGGATAAATAAAATGTACCATTTAAAATTATAGGTTAAACCTTTCTAAAAGTCAAACAAAATATTTATTTTTACCAAAAAAACGTTTTTACCAAAAAAATGCTAATTTATATTAATCTGTAAATTTTAACAAAATAATTATAAATATATAAATATTCTAAACATTTAAATTTATCTTTTAGGTTCATTTTTTTTACTTAAATTTTCTTTTGCTTCATCATATTTTAAATACGTATATTTATATGGAACATTAGAATTAATTGCAGCCTCAATTACTTCTGGATCAATTACTAATTCATCTGGAACAAAGTTTATATTAAAAGCATCTAATTTAAGCAAAGCAATTATAAAAGCTTTATTATTTTTCAAATTTTCACTGCAATATCTTAAAATATAACAACTGCCAGTTTCTTCAAATAAAAGATTAGCAAATTTCATAACATACGAAAAGTCATTTCTAAATCTTTTGTTAGTATCCCCTATTCCTAATGAATCATCTTTTTCTAGTATTTCAAATGTTATTTTAGGAGAACAATATTTCAAAATCATTTTATAATTATTTTTAAAGGCTTTTTTTAACAATTCATAATCATCTGTAATTATATTAAAAATATCAGGTTTTATATATTTAAATATTTCTTCATTAAATGGTGGAAATCTATTATTTAAATTATTAGTTATAAACTTAATTGCCATATCTATATCATCTATACTAGTATGTGAACGAATTTCCAATATTCTTTTATCATAATCAAAGCCAAATGTTTTTATTGACCTATTACATTCAAAAATAAATTCTTTTTCCTGATAAGATAATTCCTTTTTTTGTTTAACTTTTTGATTTAAATTAGTTAACATTCTTAAATCCTCAATTATCCATAATTGTTCTTTTCTACTTTCATCAGTTAAAGTAGGTATTTCCTCTAATTTTGATTTAATAATATCCTCAAAACCTTCTTCTACGTTCTGAGATTGATCAGCTACCCCTCTAATCTCACCAATTGTATCTGTTCCATCCATCCTTATAGCTACTCTAGGAATAACTGGATTATATTTCCCGTCATAAGTATAATATACATAAAAATCGCCACCTATATAATACTTATTTCCCAATATTTGACCTTTAGCTACTTTTAAAGAACCAGCTGTACACCACGGACAATTATGTCCTTGCAATGAATTATATAATATAGTAGCATCCTGTTCATTGCCAAAATTATATTTAACCCATTTACCATCAAAGCCACTTTCATAACGTTGCTGCTTAGAATAATTTTTTATTATTTTTGTATACATTTTTTGAAAATTACCCTTTTCAATTAAAATATTAGTTATAGAATCATCAATTTCTGACTCATCTATATATTTTGAAATTATTTCAATACATTTTGCAACTGCAGCCGGATTAACTTCAATAAATGGCGCTAAAGTTTTTTTATCCCTTTTCATAAAACTATCAGTAGCTTCATTATAATTACCTATTCTTATAATTCCTTGAAAAACCCAATATTTTGCCCACATTGGATAAACTGTTTTTTCATCGGTTAAATATAATAACCATTTTCTTAAAGATTCTTTTTGGGCTTTAATTATATCACGTATAATACTAGTTAGTAAATTGATGAAGTTGCAAATCATTG
>ERZ1643251.2796-NODE-2796-length-17103-cov-37.480702_pt1 | contig 17103 bp, 16 predicted proteins | sample MGYA00579261_ERZ1643251 | MGnify/ENA primary metagenome ERZ1643251 (study PRJEB29033, sample SAMEA4952267) | chicken gut metagenome | biome: Broiler Chicken; feature: Gastrointestinal Tract; material: Caecum | place: Ireland | collected 2018 | study: Broiler...
CTATATTTTATATAGGTTATTTTGCTTTTTTATTCAAAAACTGTCAAACTTGGGTGTTACGATTTTGCTTTTAAAAATGGTAATATTGTATTTGATTATAAAAAAATATAAATAACTATAGATAATTATGAATAAATATGTTAAAATATATTCATAAATAGTAGGTGAATATATGAAAAAACTTTTATTAGTTATTTTATGTTTATTATTAGTAGGATGTGGTAATAATAGGGTCTTTAATGAAGAATTAGATGCGATAAATAATGATATTATTATTTATTTATCTAATAATCAATATGATAATTTAATTTTTAATTATGTTGATTATGAAAACAAAAATGTTGTAGTAGGATTATCAAATAATAGTATTGAAAAACAAAATGAGTTTAAAGAAAAAATAGTTGATTCTAAATATATCAAATTTGTACAAAGTGAATTAATGAATGATGATGTTAAAAAAGAATATATAATAAATATTCCTAATTTAAATAATATTACAAAAGTAGTAATTAATACAATGTCACAAAATGATAATGTAATAGAAATTACTGACAAAGAAGATATAAAAAATATATATAATGTTTTTTATAATCGTACAACAACTAAAAAAAGTGTAAGTAAAAATCCTGAAAACCCTAATGAATTATTTGATATTATTTTTACTGATAATGAAAATAATAATATTGGAATCTATATCTATACAAAAGATGATAAATGTTATTTAGAACAAACTAACAATGGTATATATGAAGCATCTTTAAATGATTTTAATACAATAAAAGAGTATATAAAAGACTAATCAAATTTGATTAGTCTTTTATTAAAAAATTCATTAATAAATCAATAATTACTTCTTTTTCTTTTGGATTAGACTGCGCTATTAAAATTGTAATAGCAACTAAAGTGTTGTTGTCTATTACTTGTTTGTTATCTTTATAAAGTAAATCATAATAATTTAAAAAATAAATGAATAATGTAGCACCAATTCTTTTATTACCATCGATAAAAACATGATTTTTAATTACTAAATATAATAGATTAGCACATTTTTCCTCGGTAGTAGGATATAAATCTTTACCGCCAAATGATTGATATATATTACCAATAATTCCTTTTAATCCTTTATTTCTTTCTAACGCAAATAAATCACTATCATTATTAAATTTTAAATCATTAATAACTCTTAAGCATTCTTCATATGTTATTATTTTATCATCGTTTGTTCCTTTAGGTTTTTTAATAGTTTTATGATCATAATCATCTAATAAATTTAAAGCATTAGAATAATTATTGATTACTTTTATTATTTCTTTTGCTTCTTCATTATTTATTTCGTTATCTATTCTACTAGCAATATCGATTAATTTAACTGTTTTTTCTAAATATTCTAATCTTTTATTATTAACAGCATAACCTTTTATAAGATAATTTTTTAATATTTTATTAGCCCATTTTCTAAAAATAATACCATTTTTTGATTTTACTCTATAACCAACAGATATAATCATATCTAAGTTGTAATGTTCTACCATATGAGTTTGAATTTTATTGTTCATTGCACCATGCTTAGTGGTTGTTGCAAAAAATGCAACTACCTCTTTTTCATTTAATTCTTCGCTTAAAGCATTTTTAATATGCCTTGAAATAACTGACTTATCTCTATCAAATAGTTTTGCCATTTGTTCTTGAGTTAACCAAACAGTTTCATCTTTTAAATTCACCTCCAATTTAACATTTTGGTCTTCAAATAATATAATTTCATTTTTCATAATATAACCTTCCTTTCATAAATATATTAACATAAAATTAACCAAAACAATACTAAAAATTAATTTTTTGTTAATTTCACATAATTTACTTTTAATAGTTTTTTTGATATACTATTATTAGTAATGGTATTGAAAATAAATGACTGGATCGGTGGTGATATAATGAAAAAAGTCTTAATAGGAATTAGTGTATCAATATTTATTGTATTGATAGTTCTATTTATAAATAGGGATAAAACTTTCAAAGGTATTGCAACTGTTATTGATATTATTTCTTTTTCTAGCTCTTTTGTTAATGTTAATTTGGATATTGAAAATAATGATAAATCAATAGGAACTGCCGTTATAGATTCAACAATTTTTAATGTTGGAGACAAATTAGAAGTAGAAGGTATTAAGAAAGATGAATTGATAATTAATAAAATTAAATTTTTGGGTATTACTAAAGAAGAAAAAAGTTCTATTATAAGTAATTGTGATGATGATGTAAAATTATTAGATTATAAAAGTAGAGTTGATATAAAGCAAATGGTAGATAATGAAGATGGACCAAGTTTAATTAATATAAATATTTTACCAATTAAATTAAAAAAACAGGAATATGATTTAAATATATCTCCTTTAGAATATTTTGAAATAAAATATGAAAAAACTGATTATGAGTATAATACTATTAGTGAATCTACTATTATGTTTAAAAGTGAAGATAAATTTACTGTAAAAGAAGTTACTGCAAATTATGATGATAAAAAAGAAAATTTAGAATATAAATTTGAAGATAATACTATAACATTTAACTCAGTAGGATCCGTTATTTATTCAGTAATAATTGAATATGAAAATGGTGATATTATTAATTACTTATTTGCTTAAAGAGTATATAATTTTATATACTTTTTAATTGTTGTAAATTAAGGAAAATTATTATTAAATCTTGAAGAAATATAAAAAATATTATATAATTAATACGCATATATAGGAGGTTATTATGAAATATACAAAAGATGTAGAAAACATGTGTTGTGTAAAAAAAGGTGTTGATCACGGACCAGCACCTATTCCAGAGGAAGGTAAATGGGTTAAAGCAAAAGAAATAAAAGATATTTCTGGTTTAACTCATGGTATTGGATGGTGTGCTCCACAACAAGGTGCTTGCAAATTAACTTTAAATATTAAAAACGGTATTATAGAAGAAGCACTAGTAGAAACTTTAGGATGTTCTGGTATGACTCATTCAGCTGCTATGGCAGGAGAAATATTAGTTGGTAAAACTATACTAGAAGCTTTAAATACTGATTTAGTTTGTGATGCGATTAATACAGCAATGAGAGAATTATTTTTACAAATTGTTTATGGTAGATCACAATCAGCTTTTTCAGAAGGCGGATTAGATATTGGGGCAGGTTTAGAAGATTTAGGAAAAGGTCATAGAAGTCAAGTTGGAACTATTTATTCAACTAAAGCTAAAGGTCCTAGATATTTGGAATTAGCTGAAGGATATATTGTTGAAATAGGTTTAGATGAAAATGATACTATTATTGGTTATAAATATGTTAATTTAGGAAAAATGATGGATAACATTAAAGCTGGTATTGAACCTATGGAAGCAATTGAAAAAGCAAGTGGTAAATATGGTAGATTTGATGAAGCAGTTAAAAAAATAGATCCAAGAGAGGAGTAATAAAATGATAAGTTTTGAAAGTTATGATAGAAGAATAAACAAAATTAATGAAGTTTTAAAGAAATATGATATTAAAGATTTAGAAGAAGCAAGACAAATTTGCTTAGATAGAGGATTTGATCCTGCTAAAATTACTAAAGACATTCAACCAATTTGTTTTGATGATGCGTGTTATGCATATACTTTAGGTGCAGCTATAGCAATTAAACAAGACTGTAAAGATGCTGCAAGTGCAGCTAAAGCTATTGGTGAAGGATTACAAGCATTTTGTATTCCAGGTTCAGTTGCTGATGATAGAAAAGTAGGATTAGGGCATGGTAATTTAGCAGCTATGTTATTAAGTGAAGATACTAAATGTTTTGCTTTTTTAGCAGGACATGAATCTTTTGCTGCAGCTGAAGGAGCTATTGGAATTGCTAAATCAGCTAATAAAGTAAGAAAAGAACCATTAAAAGTAATATTAAATGGTTTAGGAAAAGATGCTGCTCAAATTATTTCTCGAATTAATGGTTTTACATATGTTAAAACTGATTTTGATTTTTATACTGGTGAGTTAAAAATAGTAGAAGAAATAAAATATTCAGATGGTGAAAGAGCTAAAGTATTATGTTATGGTGCTAATGATGTAAGAGAAGGCGTTGCCATTATGCATCATGAAAATGTTGATGTATCTATTACTGGAAACTCAACTAATCCAACAAGATTTCAACATCCTGTGGCTGGAACTTATAAAAAAGAAAGAATTGAATTAGGTAAAAAATATTTTTCAGTAGCTTCAGGTGGCGGAACAGGTAGAACATTACATCCAGATAATATGGCAGCCGGACCTGCTTCATATGGTATGACTGATACAATGGGAAGAATGCATTCAGATGCTCAATTTGCAGGTTCTTCTTCAGTACCAGCTCATGTTGAAATGATGGGATTTATCGGTATGGGTAATAATCCAATGGTAGGAGCTACTGTAGCTACAGCAGTTGCTGTAATGGAATCAAAATAAGGAGGAAAATATATGAAATGTCCAGTTTGTAAAGATGTAACATTATTAATGGCAGAAAAAAAAGGTGTTGAAATTGATTATTGTCCAGAATGTCGTGGTATTTGGTTAGATAGGGGAGAATTAGAAAAAATAATTGAAAAAGAAGAAAAAAATTATTCTGAAGTGCAACCTATAAAATCAGATAAGAAAGAAAAAAAATCAAGTAAGAAAAAAGAATCAATTTTTAGCGAGATATTTGAGATATTTGGAGAATAAAAAAATTATTTTAATTGAGATGATAAAAAAGTAGACAGATAAAAAAGGGTCTACTTTTTGCTTATTAATTTAATAATAAATATGTATACTGTTGTTAGAATAGATATAAAAAAATTTTAAAATATGTATGAAAAAATATAAAGAATAACTATAGAAATTATAATGATATAAAAGAAATATATAATTAAAATAAATAGAATATTATTATATTTTAATAAAAAAAGACAAATAAGTAAATTTTTTAATTATTTGTCGATAGTTTAACTCATATAGTAAATTTTATATACTTAAACTTTAATTGTTTTTAAAAATTTTATGAAAATCTAAAATTTTTTGTTTTGTTTTTTTGTCATTAAACTCTGTTTCAATTCTATATAAATAGTCGTATTCTAATTTTGTATAAGAACTATCAAAAAAAGTTTTCTCTGCTACACTTAAATCGCAAGATAAAAAATAATAATCTCCTACATTATTTTTTGCATAATCTTTTGTAGTTTCAATTAGTACTTTTTTTCCATTTATTTCAGTATATAAAAATGGGTTACAATTTGTAGACCTACCATAAAGACAACTTTCGTTTGGGACTTTATAAACTTCAATAATTCTTGTAGAATGAATAAATGATGCTTCAAATATTAATAAATTTTTTTTTCACTATTAATTTTTTTGATTGATACTTCCATTGTATCATCTAATAGATATGCTATAATTTTTTTTATTTCTGATTTGGACATTCCTATAAATTTAACTTTAAAAGGAGAATTTAGATGTTCTTTTAATTTGTTAATATTATAAGATGTTACTTCGCTACATATTTCATTATCATATTTAAAATAATATGATTTTCCCTTTTTAAAAAATATAATTGATAATTTTAAAGTTTCTTTGTTCAAAATGATCCCCTCCATTAAGTTATGATTATTATATCATACTTTTTATTTTTTACATCGTTTTTAAAAATATTAAATTTATAAAATGTAGGTTAATTACATATATAAATAAAATATAATTGATAATATATTAATTTATTACATAAAAAAGACTATTGATTATTTCAACAGTCTAAGTTATTTAAAGAATAATCTTTTTATTTTGAATATGTATTATTAACTAATTTATCAAATGGTGCTCTTTCATCTAATTGACCAGCGCTTGTAGCTATCTCTTGAATATGATTAAAGTTTTCTTCAGTTATGTAAGTAGTTGTAAACCACGAGTCAATATTTTTGTATCGATCAATAATGGTTTCTAAATCATTTTTAGAAATATCTGGGAAGTAATCTAGAATAATTTCAGCTATATCTTTAGAATCATGGCTATGTACGTAATATAATCCTTTTTGTATAGCTTTAGTAAATCCTTCAATTACATCAGGATTATTTTCAATATAACTTTTTTTAGCATTATAAGCGGTATATGGCACAACACCACCTAATTCACCTAAAGAAGCCACAACATAACCATAACCTTGTTGTTCTAATTGTAAAGCATTTGGTTCAAATAAAGATACAAAATCACCGGTACCACCAATAAATGCTCCTGACATAGCAGCAAATTCAATACTAGTATCAATAGTTAAATCTTTTTTAGGATCGATACCAGATTCTTTTAATGTGTATTCTAAAGTCATTTCTGGCATTCCACCAATTCGACCACCAATTATAGTTTTACCTTTTAAATTCTCTAATGTAAAATTTTCAATTTTTTCACGTGATACGATAAAACTACCATCTCTTTTAGTTAATCCAGCAAAGTTTACTAAATAATCTTCTTGACCTTGATTGTAAATATAGATAGTTGCTTCACTACCACAAAATCCAATTTGAACGTCACCTGATAATACTGATGCTGCTACTTTATCAGCTCCTGGAACTAATAATAATTCTACGTCTAATCCTTCTTCTTCAAAATAACCTAAAGCATGGGCTACATATTGAGGTGCATAAAATATACTATGAGTAACTTCTGCTACTTTAATCTTTTTTAAATCACTTTCTTTTTTGTTAAAAAATAGAAAAACAAATATACCAACAATCAAAATAATAATTATTGGAATGATTACTTTTTTCATTAAATTCTCCTTTCATTTTATTTTATTCTAAAAAAAATAATATGTTAAAAAACATTAAGAACTTAATCTTAATGTTTTTTGTTTTGCTAATTTTTGACATATTTCAAAATCAATTGTTCTAAATTCTTTAGAAGCATTTAAAACTTTAATTCGAACATAATCACCAATTTGATAACAATTTTTTGTTTTTCGTCCCTTTACAATAAATAAGTCTGGATCAAATTGATATAAATCACCTTTAACGTTAAATATTTTGACGTGACCTACTATATTATTAACCTCAACAGTTATTCCAGAAGCAGAAATATTAATTATTTTTCCATTAAAATATTCGCCAATATGATCTTCCATGTATTCAGCCATTTTCATCATATTAGCTTCTCGTTCTGCTTCTATAGCTTTTATTTCTTTCATAGAAGCTTGACTACTTACATCACTTAAAATAGTTTCTAATTCTTTTAATTCTTCTTGTGTTATATTTGGGTTATTATATTTATCAATTAAAATATGAACCATTAAATCACATAATCTTCTAATAGGGGATGTAAAATGAGTGTAATTATCAAATGATAAGGCAAAGTGACCAAGGTTATAATCTGAATATCTTGCTTTTTTCATTCCTTTTAAAATAAAATTAGATATTATTTTAAAATCTTCATCACAAGAAAATTTTTTTAATATTCCTTGAATTGTTTTTGGATTATCCAAATTTTTAACATTAGGAACTTTGAAATGTATTATTCTTAAAAAATCTAATATTTTTTTCAACAATTCCTCATCAGGAATTTCATGAACACGATATATAAAAGGCATCCAACAATAATTAGTAGCAACAGTTTGATTAGCAAGTAACATAAAATTTTCAATTATTTCTTCTGCACTTTTTTGATTACTTATAATAAATTCTAAAGGTTTACCATTTTCATCTAATGATATATTTAAATCATTACTTTGAAAGTTTATATATCCTTTTTCTTGAATTTTCTTACTTAATATTATGCTTAATTGTTGGGCTAATTTTAGATTTTCAACGAATGATTCATAAGATGGAATAATCTTATTTTCCTCTAATATTTTATTGACCTCAGAATATTTCATTTTTTTCTTAGAATTAATAACACTCTTGACAATTTTATAATCAACGATATTACCATTTTGATCTATTTCCATGATACACGATTTTGTTAATCTATCAACATTAGGATTTAAAGAGCATATGCCATTTGATAAATATTTATGAATCATCGGAATTACAGAATCTAACATATAAACACTTGTTCCTCTTTGATAAGCGTCTTTAAATAAAGCACTACCATATTTTATATAATTTGATACGTCTGATATATGAACACCTAAAACATAATTTCCTTTTTCATTTAATTCAATACTTATAGCATCATCCATATCTTTAGTGTTGTCACAATCAATTGTATATATTAGTTTATCTCTTAAATCTAATCTATCTTTTAATTCATCTGCTTTTATTTCATGAGGTATTTTTTCTAGTTCATCCATTGCATCTTGACTAAAATTTAGACAAAACGAATTACTCAAAGCAATTTGTTTTAAGTCAATATCAGGATCATCTTTATGGCCGATTATTTCCACAATATTGCCACATAATCCATTATTTTTAAGTTTTACTAAGATTCTAGTTCCTTCAACTAATTTTTTAGTTTCTTTATCTGGTATATCGATAAAAGAATTTCCACCATACATCTTAAATTTATTATTAACAAATTCACAAACTACTAGATTGTCAAATCTTTTAATAATTTTTTTAACTTTTGCTTGTTTAGTTTCTCTATCAATTAAAAATAAGCATAAATCATTATTTAAAGCATAATTTAAATCATTTGGATGAATTTGATATTTGTCTTTATCCAAATAAAAAACACCACAACCATTTTTACAGATTTTTATTTTGCTTACCACACAATTATTGGGAATTTTTTGGAATGTTTCATTAGATTCAATAATAATTCCTTGCTCTTCTAAAAACTGTAATTGATTATATAGTGTTTCTTCATCAATATTTAATATTTTTTTAATTTCTTTGAAAGTATATTTTTTGTTTTCTAAAAATAGTTCTTTTAACTTGTTCATAAGTATTGCCCCTAACCACTTTAAATATATCATATATTTTATAATTATTCAATATTTTTATACAAATTATGTTATAATTGTTTAAGGTGGTTTTATGAATTTAGATACATTAAATGATAGACAAAAAGAAGCAGTAAATATAACTGATGGACCATTATTGGTTTTAGCCGGGGCAGGAAGTGGTAAAACAAAAGTATTAACTACTAAAGTAGCTAAATTAATATTAGATAATAATGTAGATCCATCTAATATACTTGCTATTACTTTTACTAATAAAGCAGCTAAAGAAATGAAAGAAAGAATACTTAATATGGTTGGTCCAATCGGATATCAAATTCAAATATCAACTTTTCATTCTTTTGGATTAAATATTTTAAAAAAACATTATGATAAATTAAAATTAAGTAAAAATTTTACTATTTTGGATAGTGATGATACTAGTATTTTAATTAAAAATATTCTAAAAGATATGAATTGTGATGAAAATTATAAAGCAATTAAAAATATCATAAGTAATAATAAAAATGCTTTAATTGATAGTTATGAATATGAAAGATTTGTAGCTAACGATTATGATGAGCTAGTTTTAGATATTTATAGAAAATATGAAAATAGATTAATTAAAAATAATAGTGTTGATTTTGATGACTTATTAATGTTGCCAATAGTTTTATTTAAAAAACATCCAGAAATATTAAAAGAATATCAAGAACAATATAAATATATTTTAATTGATGAATATCAAGATACTAATGAAGCACAATATTTATTAACTAAAATGATAAGTGCGAAATATAAAAATATTTGTGTTGTAGGTGATGATAGTCAATCTATTTATTCTTGGAGAGGATCTAATTATAAAAATATCTTAAATTTTGAAAAAGATTATCCAAATTGTAAAACAGTTTATCTAGAACAAAATTATAGATCAACCAAAACAATTATTAATGCTTCAAATGATTTAATTAAAAATAATGTTAATAGGAAAGATAAAAATTTATGGACTGATAATGAAGAAGGATTAAAAATTGAATATAAAAGAGCTACTGATGAAAAAGATGAATCTTTTTATGTTATTAATGAAATTAATAAATTATTAGATAATGGTTCTAAACTAAGTGATATAGCTATTTTATATAGAACAAATGCGCAATCACGTAATTTAGAAGATGAATTATTATTAAATAATATTCCCTATAAAGTGGTTGGTAGTGTATATTTTTATAATCGTAAAGAAATTAAAGATTTAATGGCTTATTTAAAATTAATTTATAATAAAGATGATGATGTTAGTTTAACTAGAATAATTAATGTTCCAAGAAGAAAAATTGGTAAAGTTACAATTGACAAATTAATTAAAAAAGCAAATGATTTAAATTGCTCAATGTATGATGCGATTGATTCTGGTAAAGAATTAGAATTTAAGAATATAATTTCATATTTAAGAGAAAATAAAGATAACTATACTTTAACTAAATTTATTGATTTAATATTAGAAAAAACAGGTATTATTAAAGAATTAGAAGAAGAGAATTCTATTGAAGCTCAAACTAGAATAGAAAACTTAAATGAATTTAAATCTATTGCTTATCAATTTGAGGAAAATTATGGTATAATTAGTTTAGAAGATTTCTTAAATGAAATAAGTTTAGTTGCTGATATAACAGAATATAAAGATAATGAAAGTGTAACGTTAATGACAATTCATTCTGCTAAAGGATTAGAATTTGATAATGTATTTATTGTTGGCTTAGAAGAAAGTATATTTCCTCATTTTAACTCATTTGAAAGTAACGATCAAATGGAAGAGGAAAGAAGATTATGTTATGTAGCGATTACAAGAGCTAAAAAAAGATTATGGCTAGTAAATGCTTTATCTCGTACTATATATGGTAATAAAGTAAGCAATAAAGAAAGTAGATTCATTAAAGAAATTGATTCTAAATATTTTAATACTAATACTAGTAAATTTAAATTAAATAATGTTGATGATAGTGTTGAATATAGTATTGGAGAACATATTTATTTTGATACATATGGCGAAGGTGTTATCGTTGGTATAAAAGATAAAATATTAACTGTTGCATTTAAACATCCATATGGAATTAAAATGTTGATAAAAGGTCATAAAAAAATAAGGAAGGTGTAGATTATGTGGTCAAACTTATGGAATAATATTAATGATTGGTTCAATGATATTACTGGAAATATCAAAGATTTTTTCTTGGAAAATAGTCACAATCCAATTTTATGGATAGCCATTATAATAATAGCTTTATTAATTTTTGAATGGGTTTATAGATCTTTACATCGTGATTAGGAGGAATATATTATGGATTTAAAAAAATTATATGAAAATATTGAACAATATCTATCTAAAGAAATTGTTTTAGAAGGCTGGATTAGAAATCATAGAAAACAAAAAGAATTCGGTTTCATTGATTTTTATGATGGCACATGTTTTAAAAGTATTCAAATTGTTTACGACAATAAATTGTCTAATTTTGATTTCATATCTAAACTAAGAGTTGGATGTGCAATCAAAGTAATAGGTACTTTATCTAAGTCTTTAGGATCAGGACAAGATTATGAAGTAATAGCTAAAGATGTTATTTTGTTAGGTGATTGTCCAGAAGATTATCCAATTCAACCAAAAAGACATACAAGAGAATTTTTAAGAGAAGTAGCTTATTTAAGACCACGTACTAATTTGTTTCAAGCAGTATTTAGAGTAAGAAGTGTTGCTGCTTTCGCAATTCATTCTTATTTTCAAAATAATGGTTATGTATGTTTTCATGCTCCATTAATTACAGCAAGTGATTGTGAAGGTGCTGGAGAAATGTTCCAAGTAACCACTTTAGATTTAAATAGGGTAAATGGAAAACCAGATTATAGTAAAGACTTTTTTGGTAAACCAGCAAATTTAACTGTATCTGGTCAATTACAAGCTGAAACTTTCGCTTTAGCTTATAAAAAAACTTATACATTTGGTCCTACTTTTAGAGCAGAAAATTCTAATACAAAAACACATGCTTCTGAATTTTGGATGATTGAACCAGAAATAGCTTTCTGTGATTTGAAACAAAATATGGATATTATGGAAGAAATGCTTAAATATGTAGTTAAGTATGTTTTAGATAATTGTCCATCAGAAATGAAATTTTTAGATCAATTTGTAGAAAAAGGATTGATTGATAAATTAAATAAGTTAGTTAATTCGAAATTCACTAGAGTTACTCATGAAGAAGTAATAAAAATATTAAAAGAAGCTAAAGTTGATTTTGAATTTAAACCAGAATATGGTGAAGATATTGCCAAAGAACATGAAAAATATATTACTGAATATTTTAATGGCCCAGTATTTATTACCGATTGGCCTAAAGATATTAAAGCCTTTTATATGAAAGCTAATCCAGATGGTAAAACTGTAGCTGCTGTTGATTTAGAAGTACCAGGAGCAGGTGAATTAATGGGTGGTTCTCAAAGAGAAGAAGATTACGATAAATTAATTAATAGAATGAAAGAATTAAATATGCCAATAGATGGTATGGAATGGTATTTGAATTTAAGAAAATTTGGTGGATGTGTTCATTCAGGATTCGGAATGGGATTTGAAAGATTATTAATTTATTTAACTGGTGTTGAAAATATTCGTGATGTAATACCTTATCCTCGTACACCAGGGAACTGTGAATATTAAGAGGTGGTTAATTTGAAAAAAGGGTTTACTTTAACTGAATTAATAGGTGTAGTTATTATTTTAGCTTTGATTGCTTTATTAGCATTCCCACCTATTTTAAACGCAATTAGAGAAACTAGAAATGAAATAAGTGATGCTAGTAAAGAAATACTTTATAATGCAGCTAATCTTTATGTTAACGATAATTCAAATACATTAGTAAATGTTGAAGGAAATACTTATTGTGTAACAATCAATGAATTAATAAAAGGAGAATATTTACCAACCACAGTATATGATTCAGTAACAGGAGAAGAAATACCAACTGATAATATAATAGAAGTAAAAGTAGAGAATAATCAGTATAAATACAATATGAATAATGAATGTGTTAGTATAATAGCTCCACCACCAGAAAAAGAATATATGGATAATAGTGGAGCAAATAAACCATTAATATTGAATAATATGATACCAATAAAGTATGATGGAACAAATTGGATATATGCAGATACAAAAAAAGAATGGTATGATTATGATGCAAAAGAATGGGCTAACGCAGTAGTATTAAATAGTGGTGTTACTAAAAATGTTGGAGATACAATAGCTGAAAATGATATAGCACTTTGGTATGTTTGGATACCAAGATATACCTATACGATATTTAATGGAAATAATGAAAGTGTTGATGAACAAGAAATACAAATAAAATTTGAAAATGGAATTTCTAGTAGCGGTACAGTAGAATGTGTAGATGCAGTGAGTGGCTCTGGAACAAGTAGTGAAACATGCACTGATTCAACAAATGGAAGTATAAAAAATGGAACAAGCACATATACTCACCCAGCATTTACATTTGGTGATCAAGAATTAAAAGGATTTTGGGTAGGAAAATTTGAGGTAAGTGGTAGTACAAATCAAATAACAATAAAACCAAATGTAAGTAGTTTAAGAAATCAAACAGTATCATCGTTTTTTACATCAATTCAAAGCATGAGTACAAAATATAATTTAAATGGTGATAGTCATATGATGAAAAACATGGAATGGGGAGCAGTAGCATACCTATCTCATAGTAAATATGGAACATGTACAAATGGAAAGTGTGTTGAAGTTGGAATAAACAATAATAGTAATTATTATACAGGTGGTGGAATATCTAATGCATATAAAATAAATATAATACAATCTACAACACAAAATATCTATGGTGTATATGATATGAGTGGTGGCGCATATGAATATACAATGGGGAATATGGTTGATAGCAATGGAAATTTTTATTCAAATCACGCAGGTTTTGCAAATGATATTGATGATAAATATTATGATAACTATACTTATAACTCTTCAGAAACAAATTATAGCAATGGAAAGTTAGGTGATGCTACCAAAGAAATAATAAATAAACTTGATGATTTTATTCATAATGGTTGGTATGATGATTATGCTTATTTTCCAAGTACAAATTATTCGTGGTTTGGTCGAGGTGGAATTAATACTTCTGATTCAAGCGCAGGAATTTTTCATATTGGAACAGGTCATGGTGGCGCAATAGAAGTCGATTCCACCCGCGCAGTATTAGTAGCAAATTAAAATAACAAGTATATAATATTAATTTTTAATCAAACTATATGTGAAAGGATGATTATATGAAAAAATTAATATGTATACTTTTTTTATTTTTATTAGTGGGATGTAATGATTTATCCAACACACCAACAAAAAAAACTGAAGAATTTTTAAAAAAATATCAAACTTTAGATAATAGTGTATTAACTGATTTAAATAATGTAGTTAATGAAAGTGATTTAAATGAATCACAAAAAGAAAAATATATAGATATAATGAAAAAACATTATCAAAATTTAAGTTATGAAATAAAAGATGAAGTGATGGATGGCGATGAAGCTGTAGTAACTGTGGAAATATCTGTAACTGATTTTAAAAGAGTATTAGATGAAGCTAATAACTATATGAATGATAACAAAGAACAATTTTATGAAAATGGAGAATATAGTGTAACAAAATTTAATGATTATAAATTAGAAAAATTAAAAGAAGCAAAAGAAAAGGTAAGATATACTATAGAAATTAATTTAACTAGAATAAATGATAAATGGAGTGTTGAAAAGTTAGATAAAGATACTTATGATAAAATAAATGGTGTGTATAATTACTAAAAAAACTTTGAAATATCAAAGTTTTTATTTTATTATATTATTCATAAAACCATTAAAAACATATTTTGTTTCATTAACAACGACAAATGCATCTTTATCAATATTTCTAACAATCTTGCGTAAATGATTAAATTTTTTATTATTTATCTCAATAAATAACATATATTTTTCTTGATCTTTATTTTTCCCTTCAACATCAATTACTGTAACACCATAACCTTCATTTCTTAATTTGTCCACCATATTAGGGTAAGCACTATCAGTTATTATTTGGACATTTAAATTTCCAGAAATAAATTTTTGAGATAAAATACCTCCTATATAAGTACCTGTAGCAAAACCTAAAGCATAAAAAATGGCTATCCAAATACTAGTTTCATCAGTGTTTAAGGCTTCCTTTACAATTATAAACCAAATTAAAACTTCAAAAAATCCCACTAAACTAGCATATAAATTTTTACCTTTAACAGTAATCATTGTTCTTAAAGTACCTAATGATACATCTAAAATTCTAGCAAAAAAGATTTTTAAACATAATAAAAATAATTCCATTAAGCATCACCATTTTTATTATGCGTTTTTTAAGAAAAAAATTACTATATTTTTGACTTTTTATAAATATAATGGTAATATAATATAGAGGTGAATAAATGAAAAAAATATTTTTAGTTTTATTATTATTGATACCAATAAGTGTTAATGCGTTAAATATAAACGTTAATGGAGAAGTAAAAGAGAATCAAGAAATTCAAGGAAGTTCTATTTTGTTAGGAAATTATGTTGAAAATACCAATAAAGTTTCCGGATTAGATATGACACTTGGAAACACAATAAAATATGAAGGTGAAAGTGAATATTTATTATCTGCTGGAAACAATATAGAAATAAATGGTATAGTAAAAAATGATGGCTTTGTTTTTGGTAATGTTGTTAATTTTAATGAAAATAGTATAATTGAAAGAGATTTATTGGTTTTAGCTAATAATGTTACAATTTCTGGAACTATAAAAAAAGATGTTACTATTTATGCAGCTACAGTTACTATAAATGGAAATATAGAAAATGTTAATATCAAAGCAAATGAAATAATCATAAAAAATGCAAATATAAATAATTTATCATATAATGAAGATGCTGTTATTGAAGTAAAAGATTCACAAGTAAATACTACAAATTTAACTGAAAAATTACAAGGTGAAGTTACAATTCAAGACCAAATTATGAACTTTATTTATAATCTGGGTGGAATTTTAGTTATATTTTTAGCATTATATTTATTAGCACCTAAATTATTCAAGAAAATAGAAAGTAACAATGCTAATATTACAGTTTTAAATGTATTTTCTATGTTTGGATTTGGAACACTTTCTTTAATTTTAATACCGGTAATTTTCATATTATTGTTAACTATCACATTTTGTATTCCTTTAGCTATTTTATTGTTAATTTTATATGTTTTAGCTATATGGTTATCAAGTATTTTTACAGGTTATTTATTAGGTTATGTAATATGGACAAAATTAATGAAAAAAGAAAACAATCCATTATTAATAGGATTAATTGGTATTGTTGTTTTAAATTTATTAGGTATTATTCCATATATAGGAATTTTAGTAACAGTAATTAGCGTAATGATTGGAATGGGTGTCATTCTACAGCAATTTAAAAGAAATGAGTAATTAAATTACTTATTTTTTTTAATTTGTAAAAAAAATATTAAAAATTGCATATAATGAAATAAAATTAGTTATTTTATATTGACATTTTATAAAACTTTATGCTATAATCAAATCGTTGTCGGAATTTATGGAGAAATACCCAAGTCTGGTTGAAGGGACCGGTCTTGAAAACCGGGAGGTCGGAAACGGCGCGGGGGTTCGAATCCCTCTTTCTCCGCCATTTTGATTTATATCGCGGGATGGAGCAGCTTGGTAGCTCGTCGGGCTCATAACCCGAAGGTCGTAGGTTCAAATCCTTCTCCCGCAACCAATGGTTCCGTGGTGTAGTGGTTATCACGTCTGCCTGTCACGCAGAAGATCGCGGGTTCAAGTCCCGTCGGAACCGCCATTTATTTTGGCTTCATAGCTCAGTCGGTAGAGCAAAGGACTGAAAATCCTTGTGTCGGTGGTTCGATTCCACCTGAAGCCACCATTTATTGTGTCATGTCATGCGCTCGTAGCTCAGTTGGATAGAGTGTTTGGCTACGAACCAAAAGGTCAGGGGTTCGAATCCCTTCGAGCGCACCATATATCGGGAAATGGCTCAACTTGGTAGAGCACTTGGTTTGGGACCAAGGGGTTGCAGGTTCAAATCCTGTTTTCCCGACCATTTTATTAATTAACCTAGCAATAGGTTTTTT
>ERZ1643251.2797-NODE-2797-length-17102-cov-7.222444_pt1 | contig 17102 bp, 26 predicted proteins | sample MGYA00579261_ERZ1643251 | MGnify/ENA primary metagenome ERZ1643251 (study PRJEB29033, sample SAMEA4952267) | chicken gut metagenome | biome: Broiler Chicken; feature: Gastrointestinal Tract; material: Caecum | place: Ireland | collected 2018 | study: Broiler...
AACGAGTCCTCCTTTATCTTGAACTCTACACATGTTACTACTCTATCATATTTTTAAACAACATACAATCACAAGCAGATGGACATAATTTTTATTTTTGAGTATTAAAAAAGCACTCTGTTGTGAGTTTGGTGATTTTATCTACCATTTTTATAAAGCTTTATATTTAGGGTTAAGAGCTATAGATTTTTTAATCTTTTCTATTTAATCCCACAAACTTTCTCCTCAAAACAAAAAAAGCATACATATCAATGCATACTTTTCGCAATATTCATATACCAATCTTACAAAATGTATTGGCTCAAATCTTTGTCTTCAACAATTGATCCAATCTTGTCATTTACATAAGCTTCTGTAATCTTGATGTCACCCATTTGCATATCTGGACCTTCGAATAATAGATCCTCAAGTAATTTTTCTAAAATAGTATGCAAACGACGTGCACCAATATTTTCTGTATCGTGGTTCAATTGATATGCTACTTCAGCGATACGATGAATAGCTTCGATTGTAAATGTTACATCAATATTGTCTGTACCAATCATCGCGATGTATTGTTTTACCAAAGCGTTGTTTGGCTCTGTCAAAATTTTAACAAAGTCATCAACTGATAGGTCTTCTAATTCAACACGAATTGGGAAACGACCTTGTAATTCGGCAATTAAATCACTTGGTTTACTTTCATGGAAAGCACCAGAACCAATGAATAAAATGTGATCTGTCTTAACCAAGCCATACTTAGTTGAAATTTGAGAACCTTCAACAATTGGTAAGATATCACGTTGTACACCTTCACGTGAAACTTGACCTGCGTTTTGTTGAGATTTAGAAGCAATTTTATCAATTTCATCAATAAAGATGATTCCTGTATTTTCAGCACGTTTAATTGCTGCATCAGCCAAATCTGCAGAGTTAACTAATTTTTCAGATTCTTCTTTAATCAAGATTTCTCTAGCTTCTGCCACTGTCATTGTACGTTCAACTTTCTTAGTTGGCATCATTGAACTCAATGAAGATAAATCAATCCCCATTTGTCCTAACATACCACTTTGATTATTGAATTGTGTTGAAGGATCATCCACTTGAATTGTAACTTCATTATTTTCTAGCAAGCCACGTTTCAATTGTTCAGCAACACTTAAACGTTCATTTCTAACATCTTCAGTTACTTCTTCCATATCATTTCCATTCATGTTAGGGAAAGAACCGGATTGTAGATCTCTCAAAGCATTGAAAAGATATTGATTAGGATTTTCTTGTTTCTTCTTAGCAGGTACGATTAACTTAACCAAACGCTTGTTAGCTTGTTGTGCAGCTTGAGCGCGTACTTGCTTGAAAGCATCATTTTGTTCCATACGATATGCGACTTCAACTAAATCGCGTGCCATAGATTCAACGTCACGACCAACATAACCAACTTCTGTAAATTTAGTTGCTTCAACTTTTACGAATGGTGCGTTAACGATTTTGGCTAAACGACGTGCAATTTCTGTTTTACCAACCCCAGTAGGTCCAATCATCAAAAGATTTTTAGGAGATATATCTTCTTGCATATCTTTTGGTAGTTGCATACGACGATATCTATTACGTAAAGCTACCGCAATTGCTCTTTTAGCACTGTCTTGACCAATAACATATTTATCAAGTTCAGCAACAATCTGTCTAGGTGTCTTATCTATTTCGTTCATCTTGTAAATTCCTCATTTCTAAGCTAATTCTTCAACTATAATATTATGGTTAGTAAAGATATCTATATCTGCGGCGATATTTAAAGCAGCTTTGGCAATTTCACCTGCTGACATATCTTTGGAATATTCTGATAGAGCTACAGCTGCAGCTTGAGCATAATTACCACCAGAACCAATTGCCAATACACCATTATCAGGTGCAATAACTTCACCAGAACCGGATACAATTAATAAATTATCTTTATCAATTACGATTAACATCGCCTCTAATTTTTGTAGAGTACGATCGCCTCGCCATTCTTGCGCTAATTCTACGGCAGCCCTTTCCAAATTACCACTATATTCATTTAGCTTATTTTCAAATTTTTCTTCTAAGTTAATTGCATCTGCTACACCACCAGCAAAGCCAACAGCTACCTTGTCATTATAAATACGACGTACCTTTCTAGCACTGCCCTTCATAATTACTTTTTCGCCCAAAGTAACTTGTCCATCGCCGGCAATCGCTGTCTTTCCATTATGTTTTACTGCACATATTGTTGTCATTAATTTCAGCTCCTAATAATTAAATTCTATGCTCTTGGGAAAAATTTTCGATAATCTCTTTGTAAATGCTCCGGTGTTACATGAGTATAGATTTGAGTAGTAGATAAACTACTATGCCCTAGTAATTCTTGTACCGCACGTAAGTCTGCACCATTACTCATCAAATGTGTCGCAAATGTATGTCGCAACTCATGCGGATGAATACTGGTATGTAAACTACTACGCTTTACTATTTGTTTCAAGATATACGTTACCCCAGCCGGAGTTAAAGGATTTCCATAATGATTTACAAAGACTAAATCATGATCCCGATGATATTTTTCCATTAAAGGTCTACGAGTTTGTTCAAAATAACGTTGTAATGCTTCTTGACAGTAACTTCCAAATGGTACTAGTCTGTCTTTATCACCTTTCCCATGTAGAAGCATCTTTTTATTAGTCAAATCTACATTTTCCATTTTTAAACCTGTACATTCACTGACACGCATTCCAGTTCCATACAAAGACTCCAACAACGCTCTATCTCTGATCAACATCTGTGTGTCGCCTTCAGTTGCTTCAAATAATGCGGTCATTTCCTTTTCATAGAAAAAACGTGGTAGTGATCGTGGATGTCGCTTTAATTGTACATAAGCGAAGGGATTTTCATCTGTTAATTCATTCTTAATTAAAAAATTGTAGAATGCACGTAAGCTGGAAATCATTCTCGAAATCGATGTCATTTCATATCTATCATATAGATAACTCATATATGCATGAACATCATTACTACCAATTTCCTTGAAAGATTTAGCGCCTCCAGTTTCGTCAATAAAATCAACAAAATGTTGTAAATCTTCACTATAAGCTTTCAAAGTTTCATCTGAATATTGTTTTTCAATTAACAAATATTTCTTGAATTCTTCAATCCAAGTGAGTTCCATTCACTATCACCCCTCATTGTCTATAATTATTACAAAGAAGGTCAATAATAGTCAAGAATTTACCTTAAGATAAACTATAAAATATTTTTAAGGTTACTAAATTTTGACTAAATCTGACCTTTTCTATCAAAGTCATACTAAAAAGTACTTTGGAATTTGCCTAATAGACAATATTTCAAAGTACTTTGTGACTAATCTTTATACATATAATCTCTTGTCATTGGTAAAGTACGGGCACTTGGACCTTTAGAAATCAAGTATTGGATTACATCAATATTCCCTGATTCAAATGAAGCTGCACAAGCTTGAAGATATAAGTCCCACATACGAATAAATCTGTCATCATGCATTTTTCTTACTTCTGGCAATACTTTATGGAAATTATCTGTCCACATTTCCAAAGTTTTTTGATAATGACGACGTAGCATTTCTATATCAGCCACTTGCATACCTGATTCAATAATATGTGTTAGATTTTCATTTAAACCTGGCACATAACCACCTGGAAAAATGTATTTATTAATCCAACCATTGTATGCTCCACCTTGTTGACGAGTAATACCATGAATCAATGCTACCCCATTACTCTTCAAATATCTTGAAATTGTATTGAAGTATTCACCTAGATTTTCTTCACCAACATGTTCAAACATACCAACACTTGTAATGTAGTCAAATGGTAGATGATCAAGTTCACGGTAATCTTCAAGAAGTACCTCAGCTTGATCTTCAAATCCTTCATCTTTAATACGTTGTTTAACTGCATTATACTGTTCTTCACTTAAAGTAATACCAACAACATTCATATTATATTCCCTTGCGGCAGTTAACATTAATGTTCCCCAACCACAACCAATATCTAATAAACTAGAACCTGGTTTTGGATCTAATTTCTTTAAGATATGATGAACTTTATTCATTTGGGCTTCCTCTAAAGAATCATCTGGCTTTTCAAAATAAGCACATGAATATGTCATAGTTTTATCAAGCCATAATTTATAGAAGTCATTTCCCAAATCATAATGACTTTGAACATCATTCTTACTACTTTCTTCAGAATGTGATTGTTTTGGTAAGAAACGTTTAAACTTATTATTATTCAAGAAACTGTTTGCTGATTCATATGCTGAATTAATAAGCACTTGTAAAGAACCACTTACTTCTATTTTCTTATCCATATATGCTTCACCTAATGTGATTGAAGCATTTCTCAGTAAATCTTTTACTGGTATCTTTTCATTAACTTTAATTTTTACCTGTGGGGCACCATTACCATATTTTTCAGTTTTCCCATTAGGATAGGTTACCTCTACTGGAATTGTAAAAGAATGTTTCATTAGTTGCTTAAAAATCATGTTATCAAGCATGGTTATATAGGCCACCTTTCTTAAAGTTATTGTTTCCATTCTACCACCTTTTAATCAAAAAAATCTATCAACAAATCTCAAAATATGCTTTTATATCTTATATTGCGATAATTTAAAGTTAAAGATTAAAGAAAATTTACTATGTAATCGTTTCTTTATACTTGTCAATTGTGTTGATTGTTCGTTATAATTGCATAGTTGATAATTATTTGTAAAATTATAATAAAGAATGAAATATTTTTGCAATCAAAGCTCTAAGAAAGGAGGATTACCTTGGAATACTTTGTAGTTGTCAATGAATATGCCAAAAATGGTAGTGCTAAACAAATCTGGCAAACCATTCATTCAGAATTAGTGACACAGGGAGTCAAATTTACTTACAAAAAAGTTAATGAAAATGCTGTTGAAGTTGCTAAAAATTTTACTTTGGATTTAGCTGAAAGAGAAAAGAGTAAAACTGTCGTCTTAGTTGTAGGTGGAAATGGAACTTTAGTCGATGTTTTAAATGGTATCAAGCAAGCACAACGTTTCGATCTACCAATTGGTCTAGTTCCTGCTGGGATTGAAAATGGATTTGCCAAAGCAATTGGACTTTCACTTAATCCTGTCGTCGCTTTAAAGCAAGTTATCAATACAACAGATAAGATATACTATACAATTGGTACTTACCAAGAAACTTTACGAAACACTCAAGGTTACTTCTTGAATAATTTTGGTATAGGCATGGATGCTTTTATTACAAGTATTTACAATCGCAAGAAGAAACGTAAATTCTTTCGCCGAGGTTTTCTTCCATTCCTTACTAGCAGTATAAGTGCTTATTATAATCAAGAACCTTTTTCAGCTACGGTTAGAGTTAGTGACTCTTATAGATTTTTCAAACATGTCTATATCATGAATGTTGCTAATCATCCTTATTTTGAAGGAAATGTTTCACTTTCTCCTCAAGCTAACATTAAAGATAAGAAACTTGACTTGATCGTTACTGAAAATATGAATTTCATACGTTTCTTTATGTTGATTGTAAGTTTATATTTTCATAAACAACTTAATTTGAAGTCATTCCATCGCTTCAAAGATGATCAAATTCATTTAACTATTAAATCATTGGAATTTCTACAGATTGATGGTGAAGAACATGGCAGCCAGTATTTTGATATTTTCTTCAAAACTACTAGCTATCCCTTCTGGTTCAATCTATCTAGTGTTCCTTTCAAAGAAAGACGTAAAAAATAATCCCACTTTTTGAAATAATTCTTTCAAAAAGTGGGATTTTTAGTTGTTAGTTGGAAAGATGATTTAGAAACTCTGAGTAATTTATTTTTTCTACTTTGTCTCTTAAATCTGATATTAAGCTCTACTCTCAGATAAATTTTCCCATAATAAATCATAAAATTTTTGTTCATCAAATCCTTGAAGTCCTGAAACTTGACCATCCCCCATTTCCATGATGATCAACTTTCCGTTAGATTTCCTTGCAAAATCAATTGTATAAAATTTTGCTTTAACCTCTTTAGGAGCATTCATAATGACTTTTTTATCTCCTGTAGAAAGATTAATTTTTCTATCATTCCAATAATTAATAACTACAAGTGGCTTATTACCTATATAAAACACTCGGTATTCTTCAAAAATTGGCGTATGACTTTTAGGATGTCTGCCTATATTTTTTAACTCAATAAAATCACGAATTACTAATCCTCCAATTAGCTCACTACCCTGTCTATTAATAAAGTTATGGATAACTCGCAGTGCATTCTTAGTATCAGAAACATCAGGAATATAGAAAGCTTCATTCCACTCATATTTTCTACTTTTTACAAAATCTTTTATAGTAACGGCTCCATTAAATTCTTCGAGAAGTTTTATTATGCTTTTATCTGACAAATCTATTGTCCATTTGGTTTTTACGTGATTACTATTGTCCTTAACCCAATTTGGAATCAAATGCGTATATTCATATTCTGATAAATTAGTAAACATCTGTCCACCATTTTTCTCAACATAAGTAACTAATCTATCATACAATTGAGGTTTCAGCATCCAACCACGATAAAAAATAATGTCATCATTACTAATTTTATACGTTGTAGTTACTACATTATCTTCAAATAATCGTTCCTGATTTATCAAACCTACGGAAAAATACTTACTTGCTGCTTTATATTCCTTTTCATATTCAACATCTGGAATTCTTGAGTCTAAAGGATCAGATAGAAAAAGGAAAACATAGTTTAACTTCACAGTTATCACATCCTAAACTAAAATCTAGTATTTTCATTCTGATTCACACAAATTTTCTTTATCAGGATCTAGTTCAATGGATTTTATTTCATACTCGGTTAAAGTAAAATAACTATCACCATATTGCTTTGTTCGTATTAAATCAATTTCATAGCAATTATCATCTGAATCTCCCGGAATGGTTACCGCAGTAACAAAACCTCTATAAATAATATTATCAACATCTGTGACTATAACATTCTTACCCCAATAAGGTCTTAAATCCATTTTTTCACCTCTTAATTTTAATTATTCTAAAATGAAACTATTAATTGGTCGTCCTTCTTTATATACTTTCTTCGCCTCTTCTAAAGTCATATGATTAGGGCCACCATCAACATTGTTTATACCTGTATTTTACCAACCACAGACATCACAATATCAAAGTCCATCACTTCATAACCACACAGGACAATGTAACCATACATAGCCATCAATTTCCCATGTTTTCTTCAATTTATCCATAGTGATATTCAGTTCCTTTTTAGTTAAGCCATTATTGAGCTTATTCTTAATAAAAAATTATTCCATTTTTAGCCACCGTAAAAAATGTAATGTTCATATATTACTCTTAGATTTTAGATTAATAATTATGTTTTATAGAATTTAACGATTTGATTTACATCGACTTCATCTGTTCTATCTATCATGAAAGTTCTCTTATTTATAGAAAGTGGTTTTGTTTCAATAATTGGAATACCTGTGATAGTAAATGACTCACCATCTATTTCAGCTTTATAACCAACCCTTACATTTTCAGGTAAATCTTCATCTACTGTTAAAAGTGTAATTGTTTTAATCGAGAATTTATCAATAATTTTCATTGCTCATCCCCCCATTATTATGAAAAACGTTCCCATATATCTATTATATAGTTTTTTACTAATAAGCTCAGCTATTTCTTCACAAACTGCCCTAATTTGTATTACTATAATTAATGATTAATATCTATTTACAATTGGGAGTTTTTTATATGAGAAAATTTAATATTATAACTATTTCTTTACTATCACTAAGTTTACTAGGGGCATGTTCTAACTCTAATTCAAGTGACAGGGCTAGCTCTGATTCTTCTAAATCTAGTTCGTTGAAGGCTAAAGAATCATCTATCAAAAAAGCTAAAGCTGAGTTGAAGAAAAAGGAATCGTCTATCAAGAAAGCACAGAGTGAATCTAAAAAGGCAGAAAGTGAGAAAGAAGCATCTGAAAATACTGCAGCTACTAATTCGCAACAAGTAACTCAACAACAAAATTCTAATAGTTATCAAACACAAAATAATGCTCAACAAGCGCAAAACAACAATAATACATATCAGGCTAACAAGCAAACTTCAAATTCACAAAATGATCCTTATAATTATCAGGGTACTCTTTCTGATTTCGTAAATGAATATGGTGTTTCCCCTGCTTATTATAAAATACAACATGGTATGTCTGAACAAGATGCACTTCAAAGCACCCCAGCAGGCATGAAAACTTCTGGAGAAATGCAGCTAGAATGGTCAAAATATGGCACTAGAGAATAAATTATTTTCAATTACTAATTAATATTTCCATCTGATTATTACTAATTCTAAAGAATCTCTTTTGAAAAAGTAACTATAACAAAAAACGTCTTAAATCCTTACCTATCAAGGATTTAAGACGTTTTAAACTATATATTATTCAGCAACAGGGTAAACAGAAACTTGTTTCTTGTCGCGTCCTTTACGTTCGAACTTAACAACACCTGCAACTTTTGCAAATAATGTGTTGTCGCCACCCATACCAACGTTAACACCTGGGTAAATACGTGTACCACGTTGACGGTATAAGATAGAACCACCTGTAACAACTTGTCCGTCAGCACTCTTAGCACCTAAACGCTTAGATTGTGAATCACGGCCGTTAGCTGTGGAACCACCACCCTTTTTATGAGCGAAGAATTGTAAATTCATTAACATAATGATTGCACCTCCTAATAATTAGTTATTCTCGATTTTTATAAAATCACCGTACATTTTTTCAACATCTTCAAGTCCTAGTTTTAAACTAGCTAATAATAACTTTACACTTTCATTTGAAAGAAAGTTCTCACTAACATGTACTTCTAACAGTCCGCCATTTTCATCATCAGAAACGATATTCAAATTGGCGTTAGCAAGTTTCTCAAGACTATTAACTGTATTTATAGCTAACACTGAAACAGCTGAACAAACGATATCTTGTCCATATTCGCCGGAATCAGCATGACCTCGCATTTCAAAGCCAGAAATTAACTTATCACGATATAAAAATCTTGCTCTAATCATTCTAATACCAACCTTTTAGACAAATTAAGCATTGATAGCGTCAATAACAACCTTTGTATATGGTTGACGATGACCTTGCTTTGTGTGTTGATGCTTCTTAGGCTTGTACTTGAAAGTAACAACTTTCTTAGCACGACCTTGTTTTTCAACTGTAGCTTCAACTGTAGCACCTTCAACAAAAGGAGTACCGATAACTGTCTTATCGCCACCAACAAAAACAACTTTATCAAAAGTTACCTTGTCGCCTTCTTTTGCATCAAGCTTTTCTACGTAAATTGTTTGACCAGCTTCAACTTTAAGTTGCTTGCCACCTGTTTTAATAATTGCGTACATCTATGTGCACCTCCTCTTAAAATACTTAGACTCGCCGTAATGTAGTGACCTCCAAAGAGATACTTAAACTTAAAACGTGCGGTTGCAGATGTGATATGCACAAATACAACACTAAAATATTAACAAATCAATTACTAATAGTCAATAGAAAAAATCTAATTTAAATATTTGAATTTGGATTTATCTGATTTGAATCTATTTTGATTCTTTTCCCAATAATCTAATAGGTTCTTAAGTCCTAGTAATATCAATACAAATGTTAAGTAAGCAGCATTAATGACGATAACTTCTCCTGTAATTAACAACATTAATTGCCATACAGATGGTGTAACAAATAACGTGATCAATGTAATTACTGCTGATAATGTAATTGTTACTGTTGCAAATTGGATTCCTTCATATACTCGATTCATATTAATCTCACCTTTACTTTTTTTCGAACGCACATTCTTTACGTAACTTATAATACATATGTTCGATTGTTCTGTCCAGTATTTTTATCAAAAATATGTTCGAAAAAATATATAAAGCTCTAAAATCCCTTATTTTACCAACTTCCAAACACGCTTAATTAATTTTTCAATAGTCTTTATTTGTTTAGATTGTAATAACTTACTATATTTTTGTTTGAGTTTTGAATGCGATACTGATAACTTCTAGGACTTGTTACTTCTTTTATCTTATCTAACGCATCCATCGCATGTTGCGAACCAGTATTTTCATCGCCACCTAGCAACATATTCATGACTTCCTGCTTATCTTTATAGTTTCTTCGTTTTTGACGACTACTACGCAAATCTCCCAACAATTCAAGCCCTTCATCTTTGTTATAGTCGCCTAACTCTACAGTATGTAAAATATCTTGTAGTGCAACATTATCTTCCTATGATATTTCTTTTCTAATTTCCTCAACTATCAAAGGACTAGCTATTAGGAAAGATGTCACTTTTTCTACTTCTTGATAAAAAGTCTTATTATCAGCATGTGCGATTCTCTTAGCATAGTCTTCCCATTTATCTGTCTGAATTGTTATTTTAATTTCATCGCTATCTACTATTTCTAAGTTCTTTTCACCATTTTTGATTAATTTATCATAAGCTGGTTGTGCCATTTTTTTACTATTCCATTTACTAGCACTTTGAAGACTTCCGACAAACGTCTTCGTCTTTTGTCGATAATATTCCATTGGCTTTTTATCTCTATTTCTTACAATGACATAATTTGGCATAAGTTTCCTTCGTTACAAACATATGTTCTATACTTAAGATTATAGCATTAAATAAATTTATTTCAACGTTAAAAAGACATATCATTTCTGACATGCCTTATTGCTTATTCAAATTTTACTTAGTCTTCAACTGTAAAAACTGTTTGAGTTTCTGTATCAACATACTTCGCACTAACTGCCTCTGCATATAACTTTGTTCCAAATTTATCTTGAAACATATCTAATTCAACTAACTTATTCATCGCTTCTCGAAGTTTACTCTCATCAAGATTTGTGGATACGTTATTTAATTTTAATGTATGATGTTTTCCGTCTGCTGCTTTGAATCCAAGATTTAATGCTCTAACTTTCATTTAAATTCCTCCTTAATTAATCCTTAACCATGCTAGTTTCGACAATTTCAATATCTTGAGTTTCTTCTCCAGATAATTCACCAATAATTTTTCCAAATGCAGATAACTTTTCAGCACCGACATTATTCACTAAATTATGGTAGGAACGACGACGCGTATCTCCATCCTCCTTGGTACCATAAATGTATAATACAGATTTTTTAACTTCTTTTGCCATTTTAACGGCCTCCTTTAAATTATTGTTAAGCTCATTTTGAAGCTTACATAGATATATACGTAGTTTCTTGTCCATTTGTAACATGCATTTTTATTTTTCATTATTTAATTCTAAATATTTTTCTTGGATGCTTTTTCTCCAGCGATTAATTGTCATTCGTGATTTTCCCATCAGCTTTGCAATTTCTGTAGTCTTAGTTATCCCTACACTATAATAGCTCAACAACATTTTTTCATTATCAGTACACCTTTTATATAACTGATATAGAGCATCGCTAATTTCAATGTTATCCCCAGTTTCGATAATTTCTTCTATTTGGGGTAATTCATCATCCTCATTGGCTAACTGACTAAAACACACTTCTACTTGCTTATGCTTCTTTTGCCTTAGTTTATCTAATAAGCGCCACTTTAGTTTTTGAAACATATAACTTCCGCATTCCTCTTTAGCATTTTCTTTACGATAATATTCGGTATATATCTCAGCTAGTAAAATTCTCGCTTCTTCAAACATATCTTCAAAATCAGGATGCCCCACCTTGTAATTTAACTGTGCTAGCACTCCATAAATAAGTCTGTTATTCTTCAATGCGTATTCAAACCCTCGTTTCACTATTTCACCTCTAAAAATAATTTGTACTGGCGCCTTGTACTCATTAAGAATAAATAGGTCTTAAAATTCATGCACCCCATCAAAAATATTCATTTCAGGATGTGTTGCAAAATATTTTACTCTTGATTTTTTACCATGTATTCGTTATCAGTCTTATAACTTAATACTTATCAATACCTAATTAATTTGCCGTCATTTTTCTGAAATTCCGTAAGCTAAAATTAATTTTGCAAATAAATAAAAAAATATTGATTTATAAACTGTTTTTTGATAGATTATTTACTTATAAAATATAAAATTCGCCAAAGGAGGGAAATTATGATCTATACAAATAATTTATTCGATACTAATCATGAAATTGATATTGATAAATTATTGAAGATCGGAAAGTATAGATCTACCTATACAATTAACAATAGTTCCACTTACTTCATATTCAATCTAAAAAATACTCCTTCAAAGTATAAGTCCATTATTTTTGATAAAAATCAAGGTGTAGTATTATCAAAATTTTCTACAACAACTCTACTTAATAAGACGAATGGTATATGTTTCACCAAGTTAATTACTGAGATAATCAAGAAGCATCATAAATTTCAGGCATACACATCTGCTATTTCTGATTCTCACTGTTTCATTCGTTCTTCTCAGCATCCTGCCACTTGGATCAATCTTTGCCTGGTCGAATCTATTTGGGATACTAGTCACCATGATATTGCCTTTAAATTCAAAGGATTATCAGGGTATGTTACCTTTTTAAATCAGAAAACAAGTTTTAGAACTAGTTTAAAAGTTACTGCTCATTTCCTGTATACTCTTGAAACTCTGCTAAATTTCAATGCACAAAAAACTATTTCTACAATTTCTGATTATATTGATATTGGTACATTAAAAGATATTCCTCGTGATATTTATACAAAAGAAATGCTTCATCAACTTCTTAAAGAAACTTTTACTTTTCTTTATTCTGATGAAGATTCAAAAGATATGGATAAGGTCCTTGAAGAGTGTCACAAGTATCTTGTGAATAAGTTCTGCTATTTTAATAGAACCTAAAAAAGACAGTCATTCTCGACTGTCTTTTCATTCTCTTTAAATGCTATAATTGATTTGCAATCTTTCAGGAGGTGGATTTACTATGAATGACTTAATGTCCCAACTTAAATCATATATTCCTTTTAACGAACAAGAAAAACAAGATAAGCAGCTTATTATTGACCAACTTGCTAATGCCAAAGATATTTTTACTCGTAAAAACAAATTAGCTCATTTTACTGTATCAGCTTGGATTATCAGCCCTGATAAAAATAAAGTTCTAATGGCTTATCACAATATCTATCAATCTTGGTCTTGGCTTGGAGGACATGCTGATGGCAACTCCAATTTAAAGCAAGTAATTCTCAAAGAAATTCAAGAAGAAAGTGGCCTAACTGATGTTAAATTTTTATCAGACGATATTTTCTCGCTTGAAGTTCTAACTGTTGATGGACACGAAAAACGTGGAGAATATGTTTCTTCGCACTTACATTTAAACATTACTTACCTATTCGAAGCTGATACTACTATGCCATTACGTATTAAACCTGATGAAAATAGTCAAATTGCTTGGCTTGATTTATCTAGCTTAGATTCTAAGGTCAGTGAAATTTGGTTCAATCAACGTATCTATCATAAATTAATTGAAAAGGTTAATCTACTTTACTAATTATATCCCAACCGGCGTTTTTCTTCTTTTACATATTGTCTCAATCCTGATTCAAACGTATATTTAGGAAGGAAGCCGGTTTTTTCAAGTTTTGTGATATCCACAAGTGAATTTTTGGTATCAAATTTCAAACCCTTGTTATGTATAATTTTTAGCTTTTTGCCTGTAATTTTCTCAAAAGCTGCTATTAAGTCTATTAAACTTACCGATTTCCCAGAAGCAACATTGAAGATTTCTCCACTTATTTTGGGGTCTTTCAGTAACATCAACGTAGCATCAACTGCATCTGTTACATACATATAATCACGTATTTGCTTTCCATCGCCATTTAGCTTAAATTCCTTGTCATTAAGCAAACAGTCTAAGATAATTGCACATACACCTGCAGATTTCCCCTGTGCTTTTTGTCTAGGCCCGTATACATTAAAGAAACGCACAGCAACTGTTGGAATACCATAGACTTTTTCGTAAAACATAGCGTATCTTTCACTTGCAAATTTATCTATTGCATAAGGATTTTCAAGACTTACCGGCATATCTTCACGCCTAGGTGTATCAGCAATGTTCCCATACACAGCTGATGAGGAAGTAAATAGTACCTTTTCTACCTTTAACTTGTTCTTTCGAATAATTTCATAAATATATAAAATTGCTTCTTGGTTAATAAAATGTGTGCTAAGAGGCTCAGCTATTGTACCTGAAATACTAATAACTGCAGCTAATAATACAATATAATCAAATTTTTCTTTGATTAATAACTGTTCCATAAACTCATAATCAGTAACGTCAGCCTGATAAAAAGTAATATTATCTTTTAAATTATTATCATCTTCTTTGCACTCAGATGGTAGATGCCTGCCTACAACAACAACTTCATCTCCTTGTGAAATGATTTTTTCAATTAAGTTTGAACCGATAAACCCAGCTCCCCCTGTAACTAAGTATTTTTTCTTCATTTTCTTCAATCCTTTTTCGTATAAAGTATAAGATTGGATCTTATTAAAATTTTTCTTTCAATACCTTATCAAAGGCCACTCTATCTGCACCCTTAAAATTAACTTTTCCGCATATTTGATAATTATTCTTCTTTAAAATATGTTTCATTCGTTCATTTTCAAGAGCTGTATCTAATCTAACTCCATAGATTTGGCAGGCATATGTCAATCTTTCCACCAATTCCAAAGCAATACTTGCTAGGCCTTGATTACGATATTCTTCTGCTATTGCAAAACTATGAACTGTTGCGTAAGGTTCTTCCGTATGCCAATCTCCCAATATTTCCTTATAATATGGCATACCTGTAAAATCTATTCGTAAATAGCCGGCAATGATGCCATCTACACGCAACACAAATCCCTTATTAGCTAGAATATCTTCCAATATACTTTCACGATTAGGATAATCATCTGTCCATTCAACAAATCCCTGATCATTTTGAAATTTCTTACCACTATCAATAATTTCCAAGCATCTGTCAACATCATTTACATGGGCCAATTCAATTTCATTCATAGTTAAAACCTCCCCATATTAGCTTCTAACTACATCTTATCACAATTTATAAATATATAAAGAGTAAGTATGAAAGCGAATTCCTACTTACTCTAAATCCTGTTTATATTAATTATTCAAGAAGTCTGTCACTCACTTCTATTTGCTTTATATTCAGGTTCTTTTTCAATCGTGGTTCTTTCAAAGCTTACTTTTTGCTTAAAACCTAAAATCCAGCCACAAAATGTTAATTTCGTTAAGATTAATTTCATTGAAAATCCCCCTTCTTTTCCAAAATCCTCCTCTCACTGATATATACGAAAAAAATAGTATTGTTGTAACACTCAAATCTTGGCTAAAAGCATATCTATTTCTTGATTTAATTTGTCTCGATCAATGTTTTCTTCTTTGTCATCAACAAAATAGTTGTTTTCACGATGATATGCATAACATTCAGCATAGTATTTACTGAAATTATCACCAAACAATGTTCGAGGACGGATAAATTTCTCAACATGTGTTCCTTTCCACTGCTTAGCTTTCAAAACTATCATGCTTTTACATTGTTCTACATCATTTCCAGCCGCTAGTCTTTCTTTAATCAATTTTATTCCCCATTTATCTTTATCAAACACCTGCCCGGTAACTTCTTTGAAACACCCCAGGATCTCCTTTATCTTTTGTTGATTATTTAATGGTGTATTCTTAGGTACTTTATTGTCTTTGAAGTGGTCAACTTGTCCAGTTCTGAACTGGTCAGATTTTCCATTTCCATTATCTTCCCTAGGACACTCTATCTGTCCAATTTGTCCATTTCGACATCTAGGTGTTTTATTGTCTAAATATTCTTGTAGCTTCTCCTCATCTAGTGAATACCACTTTGTATGATTAAATTTTGAAATATTGTATTTCGCAACTCTAACAATCTTTAATTCAGCTAATTTCTTTAGTTCTCTCCTAATGGTTCGCTCTGAAATAAATGTAAGCTGCTTGGACCAATCTTGATAAGTATTATAAATCCATTTCCTTCCATCAATCTCATGTGTTGACTTCTCTTGCCAATAGCGAATTTGTTGAATTAAAATTGCTTGATAAATTCCTAAAGCTGCTGCGACTTCTGTATTAAATGCCCGATTGGGTTCAAAGTTTTTCATATTAAATTCCTGCCATTTCGTTTTGGTCTATTTGGACGTCCTATAATATATACGTTGGCAAGGACTAAAATGTAACAAAAATATTTGCTAAATTACTACTATTCTTAATGTTGACCGTTTTAATATTATAAGATAGTATTAAACATGAGATATTTCGACCAGCAATCTGATGTCGCTAAAAGCTGTACTAAAAAAGAAGGTATACATAAATGAGAAAAATAAGCATTTTTGTTCTTTCTGTGCTTACATTAATGACGCTTGGAGCTTGTTCAATAACGTCATCAAGTAAATCCTCTAACGAAAGTTTATTTTCTTATAAAGCAAGTTCTCGAAAAGCAGAAAGCATTAAAAAAGCTAAAAAAGAAGCACATGATAAGGCTGAAGCTGCTAAAAAGAAAAAACATAAAAAGAAGAAAAAGAAAAAGGAAAGTTCTAGCAGTTCTGAACAAAGCAGTTCTGTAAGTTCAAGTGTATCTGAATCAACTGACTCAAGTTCAGTTTCATCAAGCGATGATACACAAGATACATCATCAAATCAACAAAATACAAGTCAAGGTAATACTACAACATATCAAGCACCAGCATCTAGTTATTACTATGGTGGGTATACTGCTCCTCAAGGTGGAGGTAGTGGCAGTGGATCTGGTAACGGCAATTCTGGTGGTAACCAGTCTCCTGCTCCATCAGACTCTGTAGATGAAGGAAATAGTAATGGTGATTCCGGCGATTCTGGTAATGCTGGTGACAATGTTCCTGATCAACCTGATGCTGCTGAAGAATAAAAATAAGCAAGTAATTAATTTGTTTAAATACAAATTGATTACTTGCTTTTTATTATGCAAATATTTATTCTATTATTTCCAATTTAGGTAAACTATTAACTAAATCAACAGTTTGAACTGAAACATTAAT
>ERZ1643251.2799-NODE-2799-length-17081-cov-5.113239_pt1 | contig 17081 bp, 20 predicted proteins | sample MGYA00579261_ERZ1643251 | MGnify/ENA primary metagenome ERZ1643251 (study PRJEB29033, sample SAMEA4952267) | chicken gut metagenome | biome: Broiler Chicken; feature: Gastrointestinal Tract; material: Caecum | place: Ireland | collected 2018 | study: Broiler...
GTGTTCGGATTGTCGATCCGCTTTCCACAGAACCAGCGGCCTCCTTTGGCTCTGTACAGATAATCATTTGCGTCGTTGATCTGATGTCCTCCTTTGAGGAGCACTGCGCAATCATATTCTCTGCCGATCATCTCCGCCGCTTTCATCATGTCTTCCTCTGTCCTGATCTTCATCCCCGAGAGGACTACCGCTTCCGGAATATTGGGTGTGAGGATGTCCGCGATGGGAAAAAGTTTTTCCTTCAGTGTATCTATGGCATCATCACTGATCAGCTTCGCCCCGTTCGTAGCTACCATAACCGGGTCTACCACGATATTTTCCGCCTTATACTCTGTCAGCTTCTCAGCGATTGCCTGTATCAGTCCAATAGACGATACCATTCCGATCTTTACCGCATCCGGGCGGATGTCTGTAAATACACAGTCAATCTGTTCCTTTAGAAATTCAGGAGATACCTCCATGATTCCTCTTACGCCGGTCGTATTCTGCGCAACCAAAGCCGTCACCGCGCTCATGGCAAACACGCCATTCGCGGTCATGGTCTTGATATCTGCCTGAATCCCGGCGCCTCCGCTTGGGTCTGTCCCTGCGATTGTTAATGCTGTCCTCATAATCTCTCATCCTTTCTTCTTGTCAGCGTCGTGTATACAAGCCGCATATTGCCCCTTGTGCACTGACGTTACTCAGCATTAATTTTATATAGCGGCAGAAAGTGGTGCCCCCGGCCTGCCGCTGAAAAGTGTCCTGCCCCTGCTTTTTCTCAATTACAGGGCGGACGCTCTTTTCCAGAATATTTCAAAATCCTTGAATTCCGGCAGATAGATGTCCGCCGTATTCCATATCTGCGCCAGATCTCTGTCATTTGCCATGTCATAGATCCCAACCGTCTTAAATCCTGCCCTCCTCGCCGTCTGTATGGCATGGAGAGCATCTTCAAAGACCAGTGTGTCCCCGGGATCTGTGTCAAGCTGGAGCGCTGCGGCATAATAAATGTCCGGCTGGTTCTTCCCGCTCCCGATCTCGGAACAGGTAAAGATTCCCTGAAAATGAGAAAATACTTTCAGGCGCTTAAGCGCTGCCTCCGCGTTCCTGCGGTCGCCTGATGTGGCGATCACCATGGGAATCTTTCTCTCCCGGAATTCATCAAGGTACTGGCGCACCCCTTCCTTTAGCGGAACGCGGTTCTCATAGAAGTCTTTTACCTCACTGTTTAATCCGCTGATGATCTCCTGCGGAGTCTTGTCAAGTCCATAGTGGGAGATCAGATAATCAGACGCTTCTTCCATGCTCATAGTGAACAGCACGTCCCCCAACCCTTTCTCCGCCTCGATGCCAAGGCGGTTCAGATAGAGTTCTCCCAGATTCTCCCACACAGGCATGGAATTAAGCAGCACACCGTCCACATCAAATATGACACCCTTTATCATCCGGTCTCTCCTCCTACCGCTTCCGATGTGCGCTCTTTCAGCACACGCGCCGCTTCCTTGATATCCGTCTGGGCGAAGATGGCGCTGATGACCGCAATCCCGCAGATTCCGCTGCTCCCCAGCTCTTTTACATTGTCTTTGGTGATTCCGCCGATGGCAATGACAGGGATGTCCACTGCCTCGCATATCGCCCGCAGGGTCTGATGATCAACCTCTACAGCGTCGTCCTTAGATCCCGTGGGAAATACGGCCCCTACTCCTAAGTAATCAGCGCCGTGCTCCTGAGCTTTCAATGCCTGCTCCACAGTCTGGGCGGAGACGCCGAGGATTTTATCAGGGCCTAACCGCTTCCGCACGTCCAGCGCTTCCATATCGCTCTGCCCCACATGGACGCCGTCCGCGTCGATTCGGGCGGCAATATCCACATTGTCATTGATCACAAAAGGCACATGGTATTTGGCGCAGAGCTCTTTAAGTTCCTTCGCTTCTTTGAGGAATGTCTCGACCGCCAGATGCTTCTCCCTAAGCTGGACAAAGGTAACCCCGCCTCGGATTGCGCTCTCCACCTGCTCATACAATGTATGCCCGTTCAGCCAGCTTCGGTCCGTCACCGCGTAGAGCAGAAGATCCTCTTTAGAGCAATTTAACATTCTGCTTTTTGCGGCTTTCGCATCCTGCCTCTTAATTTCCTGCAGCTTGTCGTCCTGCACGTTATCGCACTTCATATTTTGCCCCTTTCTCCAGTTCCTCCCCCGTCATATTATAGACAGCGTCAATGATCCGATTACGGTAGGTGGAGTTTCCGTCCCCGTCCTGCATCCGGCTCCAACCGAGTTCTCCCGCAAGGCCCATAATACATACAGCCGCTGCTGCCGCCTCAAGCGGCCGCTCCGGATTGGCTGTCACATAGGCTGTCATCATACCGGAAAGCTGGCATCCGGTTCCCGTAATCTTCCCCATCTCCGGTCTGCCGTTTCGGATCACATAGCACCGATCCCCGTCAGATACCAGATCAATAGCTCCAGTCACGGCAATGATACATCCGCTTTCTTTCGCAAATGCCTTTACAAATGTGATCGCATCGTCCAGTGTATCCTCTGTCACCGCGTCCGCCACGTCAGCGTCCACGCCCTTTGTAGTACCGCTGCCCTGAACGAGAGTCTTAATCTCGGAAATATTTCCTCGGATCACGGTGAGTCTGATCTCTTTCATAATATTTAACGCCGTCTCCGTGCGCAGCTTACTCGCCCCTGCTCCCACGGGATCTAAGAGCACCGGATGTCCCAGCTCGTTGGCGCGTTTCCCTGCGCGCATCATCCCCTCGATGCTGGACTTGTGAAGCGTTCCAATATTGATGTTCAGTCCGCCGCAGATGGATGTGATGTCCTCCACATCCTCCGGCTCGTCCGACATGATGGGACTGCCGCCGCATGCCAGCAGGATATTCGCCACGTCATTCACCGTAACATAATTCGTGATGTTGTGTACCAGAGGTACGTTCTTCCTTACATTTTCCAGACATTTTTTCATTTTCGTGTTCTCCTTTGCTCCTATTATGAGTAATACAGAAAAGAAAAGCAGGTACCCTGATAGTGGTATACCCGCACGAATCACAGTCTCACATCTCCCTACGTTGGCATTACCCAAATCAGGTTCCGGGTCAAAGCATCCAGCTTACTCTCAGCCTGCTTCATACGCAAGCTCCCCTTTGCACAATATGTTACCACGCTCAGGTGAAAAATGCAATGACGCTGATAGTCGCTAAATTTGCCCAGAAAACTGGCCGGAAAACTTCCTGTTCCCACGCTCTCAAAATTGTAGTATAATTAAGAAATGAAGCATATCCGGTCTGTGTCCGCTGCGTAACATATATTTAAAGAAAGAAGGGATCATCATGTCTGTTGAACTTGTGAAAAATTATTTTAAAGAAAACAATATTGATAAGGAGATTCTCGAATTTCCCGTCTCCAGCGCCACGGTAGAACTTGCCGCGCAGGCGGTCGGCGTGGAGCCAGCGCGCATCGCCAAGACGATGTCCTTCTACACAAAGGACAAGGATGCCGCCATCCTCGTGGTGACAGCCGGAGACACGAAAGTAGATAACAGCAAATTCAAGCACTGCTTCGGAATGAAGGCAAAGATGCTCTCCGCAGAGGATGTGGAGCAGATGACTGGACATGCCATCGGAGGCGTATGCCCCTTCGGAAACCCGCCCTCTGTCAGCGTGTACCTCGACGTTTCTATGAAGCGGTTCGCATCTGTATTCCCCGCAGCGGGAAGCGCAAACTCTGCGGTAGAGATGACCTGTGAAGAGTTGGAGATGTATTCCGGAGCCAAAGAGTGGGTGGATGTGTGTAAGCTGAGCTAAGCAAAAAGAACATCCCTTTGTGGCTTCTGGCCTTTGGTCAGCCAGATAAAAGCGAGGTCCCTCTGGCACAGGTCATAGATGCGACAGTCCCTTCCTTATTGAATATTACAACTTTTAAATTTATTCATTCTCAAATTGTGATTTTTTTGTGAATATTATACGATTTTTCTGTGTTTTTTCTTCTATTCTGGCAATATATTTTTCCTTTTTCTTATGATATTATAGTAACAGGTGGTGTTAATCGATAACTACAGGAAATATCTCTGATGCTAAAGCTAGCGAAAAAACTTTTTTCTGAAAAAGATATGGTTAATGATCTATCTTAGAATATAATTATCATTGGCAAAAAGAAAGGGAAGAAGTCGAAATAATCATACAGACTTGTCTTATTGTCTAGTTGACAAGAAAAACATAAGGAGTCTGTATGATGAAATCAGTAACATGATCTATAATATTACTTTAGGGTAGGAAAATATGAAAAAACATTACAAAACTATTTTGTTCATAAATAACTTATTAGTATTGTCTCTTCTAGGATGTGACTGGTTTTTTAATACGGAATTTTCCTTTGAAACATATGAATCGTCTAGTTCAAAAGGAATTGATGTAATGTTAAATAATTATGGATTATATCTTATAATCTATATTGCTTGTATGTTAATTTATTTGATTTCAATAATAAGAAACCGGTATTTATCTCTTTATATAATTGATATCATTCTTATCATTACATTTACGCTTTATCCACTGGGAGTTTTTGGTGGAATAGGCGCGGCAATAGAGAATCCAGCAATGGCAAAAACCATTTATGAAAATCTTTTAGCCATAGGATATTATCTGGCAGTGTTATTACTTATTTTAAATATGATCCTACTTACATATTTTCGCCCAAAAACAAAAACGGTTCCAGACAATTAGGAAAAGAAACAGCAGACCCGAAAGCCTGCCGCAATCTTTACGCCACCTTAGAGTAATCCATAACCGCCACTTCCTAGTCTTTAAATCATCTTCAAATTTTTCTGTACTAGAGCGTGTTTATACCATTTGACATGACGTTCCATATATGTTTGGTCACGCATTAGACATTATATCCGAAAAACGGAAGATCTGCGCAACCACGACGAAAGACGTAATAAAATAATTCGTACAGGGACGGACTTAGCGGACTACACACTCAGCTTCTTATCCGCGACCCATCCGCATGCCCCGAACATCACAAGGCAGATAAGAGCATAGTATACGATATCCAGCGGATTCCATCCGGCAAGGATCCTCACATCCGCGAATGCCGGGATACTGTGTAAAAGGCTCAGTCCCTTGTCTGTCACATAGTTCAGTACGAAAAACAGTACGACTGCCGCAAGTCCCGCAAATTTTGATTTTTGAAGGACTGTGCGCGCAAGGATCACCGCCAGAAAGCCGATGAAGATCACTTCCGCCCATGCGATGAAGAACAACATGGCAAACATAACCGCGTCTCCCCATGAGATGTTGAGCTCCAGCGTCCTGCGCACAAACACTGCCGCGATGTCAAAGACCGCACGGATCCCATCGTATTTAACTGCCGCAGCGCCAATGCAGATGCACCCCGCCGCCATAAATGCCGCAAACACGACAAACATCTGTATAATGGCAGAGATAAACTTCGCTCCCAGAATCTCCCATATAGACTTGGGAACCATCCAGAGCATGTAGCTCTGTTTTGTCCTCAGATCCCGGTTCAGCACAAGAATACTTTCGATACCCGTGTACAAAAGGACAAGAAACGCCATACAGAACATCAGTACAGCAACGGTTCCTGCCGCGCCGCCATTTCCATCGTCAAAGATCATCCCCCATATAAAGGCAAGGATTCCAACCGCCAACATTGCCAGAATGACCATCCTTGAAGTCTTCTGCTTCTTCCACTCATATTTGATCAGTTTTCCCATTTTTTATTCCTCCTACAATATAAACATGTTCTGCTTATAAAACGATTTACATAAGATCCATATAGATTTCGGCCAAAGACCGCCCGCTCCTCATGCGCTCGGCTTCAAGATCGATCTTATCCACGAGCTGTCCGTCTCTGATAAACACCGCATAGTCGATAAAGCTCTCTACTTCTTCCAACAGATGCGTGGAGATCACAAACGTTCTCTTGTCATCCGCCTCCTCGAGGATCAGCTTAATGATCTCCTCTCTTGCCTTGTAGTCGATACCGTTCAGCGGCTCGTCAAGAAGGCAGAGGCTCGCGCGGCGTGACAGTGTCGCCGCCAGCTTTAGCTTTGCGCTCATACCGCTGGAAAGATTTCTTACCTTCTGCGCGGGCATAAGATTCATCTTTCCAATCAGTTCTTGGAAACGTTTCCTGTCAAAATCAGGGAAGAAGTCTGCATAATAGTCTTCCACGTCGCTCACTTTCATAAAATCATAGAAGAACGGCTCTGTCGCCATATACGCGATCTCGTTTTTATCCTTGTACCCAAGCGGGTGCCCTTTATAAATGATCTCTCCATGTCCCGGTTTTGTAAGTCCTGCCACCATTTTCATCCATGTTGTTTTTCCACTTCCGTTTTCCCCGAGAAGTCCGTATATTTTCCCCTCGGTCAGATTCAGCGTAAGCTCTGCCACTGCTGTTGTATCGCCATACCATTTTGTAAGTTCTTTACACTCCAGAATCATTTTTCTTCCTCCTCTTTATAGTCCTCTATCTGAGAGATGATATCTTTCTTTTCGAATCCTAGGCCGCTCATCTCGCGCATAAAGCTGTCAAGAAGCTCCCCTGCCATCTCTTTTTTCACATTCTCAAACATATTCTCCTCCTCTGAGACGAACGTACCGATGCCCCGCCTCGTAAAACAATATCCTTCCAGTTCCATCTCCCGGTATATCCTCGCCGCCGTATTCTGGTTCACCTTATACATGACTGCCAGTTCACGGCTGGCCGGCATCTTTTCTCCGGGTTTAAGCTCCCCTTTTACCATCTTTTTTTTCAAGTCATTTATCACTTGAAGGTAAATAGGAGCCGCCGCATTGTATTCCATACTTATCCTCCTCTTCCGCCGCGGGTCATTCGCTGCTTTCGCGCTTTGCAGTCAAGTGAGCCGCGTCATTATTAATTTGATATGCTCTAGTGTTATAGTTGTATAGTACACTAGCTCGATGTGTATGTCAATACTTTTTTGATTACTTTTGAAAATCACTATGTTAAAATGGATGCAAAAGAAAGTAAAAGGAGAGATTTGCCATGATCAAAGATATACCGACGTCAAGCCCACTGATCGATGAGAAGCTTAAAAACGATTTATCCGGCATTTTTCAGCGTCTCGAAGATGCCGTCACCATCAGGGCTGTCATTGACATGTCCACGGAGAAAGGAAACGAGCTGGCGGGATTCCTGTCCGTGATCGCTTCCTTAAGCGAGAAGATTACTCTTGAAATGTACGCTCCGCAGGAGCCGGAGTGCCCGCAGGAGCTTGACACGCAATGGCTTCCCGTGAGCGGGCTGTACAAGAACGGACAATATTCCGGCATCGCTTTCCATGGCGTTCCCGGCGGTCAGGAGATCAACTCCTTTGTCCTCGCCGTCTACAATCTGTCAGGGCCCGGCCAGAAGCTTGATATGTGGACGAAGAGACGTATCCGCAAGCTTACAGAAAAAGCGAATATTAAAGTCTGTGTCTCTCTGGCATGCCACCACTGTCCCAAAGTCGTTACTGCCGCGCAGCAGATCGCTGCCCTTAACGACAATATTGAAGCTGAGATGATCGACGCCGGGCTGTATCCCGATCTGGTAGAGAAATACGGGACTGAGCGGGTTCCCGTAATCATTATTAATGACGACAGGAAATATATCGGCGCAAAAACAATAGACGAGCTCATGGATCTTGTTAAGTAAATATCAATATCTTTTGTAAATTTTGCCTAATTTCCCAAATTATATTGATTTTATTTATGCAGTATGTTATATTCGGTTTAAATAAAAACAGAAATGCTTTGAGAGGAGAGCGGATTAATGCAGCAGAAATGTTGTTTTTAATCGTGCTCTCTTTTTTAGCACACGGATATTTTCCGGCGTTGTTTCGGAAAAGCCATCATAAAATACAGCAGACCGGAGATATATTATGGAACAGAGATTTTACGATATGATAGAAAGCAATCCTGTAATCGCAGCCGTCAAGGATATGGACGGGCTGAAAAGATGCTGTGAGCTTGAGGATATTAAAGTAGTCTTTATCCTTTTTGGCGATATCTGCTCTATCGCGGATATCGTAAAGAGGATCAAGACTGCAGATAAAATGGCAATCGTACATATTGATCTTGTGGCAGGCTTAAGCTCCAAGGAGATTTCGGTTTCTTTTATTAAAAACCACACGGAAGCGGACGGTATCATCACAACAAAGCCCGGCCTGATCAAAAAGGCGCAGGAGTTGTCCCTGCTCACAGTGCTGCGGTATTTTTTGATCGATTCCATGGCTCTGGAAAATATCTACCAGCAGCAGTACAGCATCCGCCCGGACTTTATCGAAGTGCTTCCGGGCCTGATGCCGCAGATCATCCGCAAGATCACTCATTCCATCAGGATACCCGTGGTGGCGGGAGGACTCATCTCGGACAAAGAGGCTGTCGTCGCGGCGCTGAAAGCAGGCGCGATCTCCGTGTCCACCACGAATCAGGATGTATGGCTGATGTAGTTCTTAAGCCGCCCCTGACCGGTAGGGCGGTTTAGATAAACCTAGGTGCAGGCGCACCAAATATTTCATTTCATAATAAGGAGGACTGATTATGGCAAAGTATGTAATGGCACTGGATGCAGGCACAACGAGCAACAGATGTATCCTTTTCAATGAGAAAGGCGAGATGTGCAGCGTAGCGCAGAGGGAATTTACACAGTATTTCCCACAGCCCGGATGGGTGGAGCACGACGCGGACGAAATCTGGGCGAGCCAGCTCGGCGTGGCAGTAGAGGCAATGAACATGATCGGAGCTGCCGCAGAGGATATTGCCGCCATCGGTATCACGAACCAGAGAGAGACAGCGATTGTATGGGACAAGAACACAGGCGTTCCGGTCTATCATGCGATCGTGTGGCAGTGCCGCAGAACATCGGAATACTGTGATTCTCTTAAGGAAAAGGGACTGACAGAAAAGTTCCGCGAGAAGACCGGACTTGTGATCGATGCTTACTTCTCCGGCACAAAGGTAAAATGGATCCTCGACAATGTTCCCGGGGCAAGGGAGAAAGCTGAAAAAGGCGATCTGCTCTTCGGAACGGTAGAGACATGGCTGATCTGGAAACTGACAAAGGGCGAGGTGCATGTGACGGATTACTCCAACGCTTCCCGTACCATGCTCTTCAACATCAACACACTGGAATGGGACGATGAGATCTTGGCGGAACTGGATATCCCGAAATGTATGCTCCCGGAAGCAAAACCTTCAAGCTGCGTTTACGGACATGCAGACCCGTCCTTCTTAGGCGGGCCGATCCCCATCTCCGGAGCAGCAGGCGACCAGCAGTCTGCGCTGTTCGGGCAGACCTGCTTCACGCCCGGCGAGGCAAAGAATACATATGGCACGGGCTGTTTCCTGCTGATGAACACTGGAGAGAAGCCTGTATTTTCTGAAAACGGTCTTGTCACAACGATCGCGTGGGGATTGGACGGGAAGGTCGAATACGCACTGGAAGGCTCCATCTTCGTGGCAGGCGCTGCTGTCCAGTGGCTGCGCGATGAGATGCGGCTGATCGATTCCGCGCCTGATTCCGAGTATATGGCATCCAAGGTAAAGGACACAAACGGCTGCTACGTTGTACCCGCATTCACAGGTCTTGGCGCCCCGCACTGGGATCAGTACGCGAGAGGCACCATCGTAGGCATTACCCGAGGCGTAAATAAATACCATATTATCCGCGCGACTTTGGAGTCGCTTGCCTATCAGGTAAACGACGTGCTGGCAGCAATGAAGGCCGATTCGGGCATTAAGCTTGCGGCGCTCAAGGTAGACGGCGGGGCAAGCGCCAACAACTTCCTGATGCAGACGCAGGCAGATATCATTAACGCTCCGGTCAACCGTCCAGTCTGCGTAGAGACGACCGCCATGGGAGCCGCTTATCTGGCAGGTCTGGCTGTCGGTTACTGGGCGAGCAAGGAAGACGTTATCAAAAACTGGGCAATCGACAGAACCTTTGAGCCGTCCATCGACGCTGGTTCAAGAGAAGCTAAGATCAAAGGCTGGAACAAAGCAGTCAAATATGCTTACGGATGGGCAAAGGAAGATTAAGAAAAGGAGGGTTCTTTTATGCTGCCATATATAGCTGAATTTCTTGGAACAATGATACTGATCTTATTGGGCGACGGTGTTGTTGCCAATGTGACCCTCAACAAATCCGGCATGAAAGGCGCCGGCTCCATCCAGATCACATTTGCATGGGGTCTTGCGGTCATGGTTCCCGCATTTATCTTCGGAGCTGCATCCGGCGCAAGCTTCAACCCCGCTCTCACGCTGGCGCTTGCCATCGACGGAAGCTTTGACTGGGCGCTCGTCCCCGGATATATCATCGCACAGTTCGCGGGAGCGTTCTGCGGCGCGGTTCTCGTCTACATCCTATTCAAAGGACAGTTTGACGCCACTGAGGATCCGGGAACAAAGCTGGGCGTATTCAGTACAGCTCCGTCCATCCCGAACACAGGGCTTAACATTTTAAGCGAAGCGATTGGAACCTTTGTACTTGTATTTGCCATCAAAGGCATCGCTCAGGTAGAAGGCATTGCGGGAGGGCTTGACAAATTCCTCGTATTCGGGATCATCGTTTCCATAGGTATGTCTCTTGGCGGACTGACCGGATACGCGATCAACCCGGCCCGCGACTTAGGCCCCCGCCTTGCACATGCAATCCTGCCAATTAAAGGCAAGGGAAGCTCCAACTGGGGATATGGTATCGTCACTCTCGTAGGGCCGATCCTCGGCGCTATCGCTGCCGTACTTCTCTACGGCGCGATCCCGTGGTAGGACAGACTTAATAAAATGAATATCCAAGTTGCATGAGTGAAGAGAGTCTGGCAATCCCCGCGCATCGAAAGGTGCGCTGTCTGTCAGGCTCTTTTTTAAAGGAAAGGAAGATGAAAAATGTATGATGTAATCATAATCGGCGCCGGAGTATCCGGCTCAGCATCGGCTAGGGAATTATCCCGCTATAAGCTGAGCGTCTGCGTGCTGGAACGCGAGGAGGACGTCTGCTGCGGGACTTCTAAAGCAAACAGCGGGATCGTCCATGCCGGTTTCGATGCCGCGAGCGGCTCGCTCATGGCGAAGTTAAATGTGCGCGGCAGCCAGATGATGGAACAGCTCTCCAAAGATCTGGACTTTCCGTTCAAACGGAACGGCTCTCTCGTCGTCTGTCTGAGTGAGGAGGATATGCCAAAGCTGCGTGAACTGTATGACCGCGGTATCACGAACGGCGTAAAAGAGCTGCGCATCGTGGAACGTGAGGAACTAAAGGAATTGGAGCCAAATATCAGCGACGAGGCTTACGCCGCGCTGTATGCTCCCACAGGAGGCATCGTCTGCCCCTTTAATCTGAACATTGCTCTGGCCGAGAATGCCAACATGAACGGGGTGAAATTCGAATTTGGCACAGAAGTTCAGAACATCCAAAAAAACGGCGATTTTTGGGAGGTACATACCTCAAAGGGCGCATTTCGGGCAAAATGCGTGGTCAACGCAGCGGGCGTCTACGCGGATAAATTCCACAACATGGTAAGCAAAGAGAAGATCCACATCACCCCGAGACGGGGCGACTACTGTCTGCTTGATAAGACCGCAGGGAATCATGTAAGCCACACGGTATTCGCTCTTCCCGGGAAATTCGGAAAAGGCATCCTCGTCAGCCCCACCGTCCACGGCAATCTTCTCCTCGGACCGACCGCGTTGGACATCGACGACAAAGACGGCACGAACACAACCAGGGAAGGGTTGGATCAGGTTCTTTCCAAAGCAGGCATGAACGTAAAAGACATCCCCATGCGCAAGGTCATCACTTCCTTCGCGGGGCTGCGCGCCCACGAGGACGCGCATGAGTTCATCATCAGGGAGCTTCCTGACGCGGAGGGCTTCATCGACTGCGCCGGCATTGAGTCGCCGGGACTCTCAAGCTGTCCTGCGATCGGAGAGATGGTGGCAGGAATCAGCTGTGCCAAACTCCAGCCCGAGGAAAATCCAGATTTTGTAGCCACTCGCAAGGGTGTGCTTGATCCGGATACACTCTCAAAAGAAGAGCGCGTCGCGCTAATCAAGGAAAAACCTGCTTACGGCAATATCATCTGCCGCTGCGAGATGATCACGGAGGGCGAGATTCTCGACGCGATCCACCGTCCGCTGGGAGCGAAATCACTGGACGGCGTCAAGCGCAGAACGCGGGCAGGCATGGGACGCTGCCAGTCCGGTTTCTGTTCGCCGCGCACGATGGAGATCCTTGCCAGAGAACTTGATATGAGTATGTTTGACATCACCAAGTCAGGCGGCAATTCACACATTGTCGTTGGGACGAACAAAGACAGAATATAGAAAGGGGCGGCACAATATGAAATCATATGACATCGTTATCATCGGCGGCGGTCCCGCAGGTCTCGCAGCAGCCGTCTCCGCAAGGGACAACGGCACAGAAAGCATCCTTATTCTCGAGAGGGACAAGGAGCTCGGAGGCATTCTCAATCAGTGTATCCACAATGGTTTCGGTCTCCACACCTTCAAAGAGGAGCTGACTGGCCCCGAATACGCAGCGCGTTTTATTGCCCAAGTCAAAGAGCGCGGCATCGAATATAAGCTAAATACTATGGTTATGGACATTAGCCCGGACAAAACCGTAACGGCAATGAACCGTGAGGAAGGGCTTTTTGAGATTAAAGCAAGGGCAGTCATACTGGCAATGGGCTGCAGGGAGCGCTCCAGAGGCGCGCTAAATATCCCCGGATACCGCCCTGCTGGTATCTTCTCCGCAGGCACGGCACAGCGGCTCGTCAACATGGAAGGCTATATGCCGGGGCGTGAGGTTGTCATCCTCGGCTCCGGGGATATCGGGCTGATCATGGCGCGCCGTATGACATTTGAAGGTGCGAAGGTCAAAGTTGTAGCAGAACTTATGCCCTACTCCGGTGGTTTGAAGCGTAATATCGTACAGTGTCTGGACGACTATGGCATCCCGCTGAAGTTAAGCCACACTGTCGTTGACATCAAAGGGAAAGAACGTGTGGAAGGCGTGACCATCGCCGAGGTGGACAGCAAAGGAAAGCCCATCCCCGGCACAGAGGAGTTCTACTCCTGCGACACACTTCTGCTCTCTGTGGGCCTTATTCCTGAAAATGAGCTTTCAGACGGCATGGGTGTGGAGATGAATCCCATAACCTCGGGCCCTGTCGTGAACGAAAGCCTTGAGACGAACATCGAAGGCGTGTTCGCCTGCGGAAACGTCCTCCATGTGCATGACCTCGTAGACTTCGTATCCGAGGAGGCAGCGGCAGCCGGAGCACATGCGTCGCTCTATGTAAAAGGACACGGCGCGGATGGCAGCGACACAACCGCCGCTTCTTTCGCGGCAGGCGGCAGGGAGATCATTTTTCACGCAGAGGGCGGCGTAAGATACACAGTGCCCGCTACTCTCAACCCGGTGCGCATGGATGACAAACTCACCGTTCGTTTCCGCGTGGGAGCGGTATATAAGAACTGCTATACGGCTGTTTATTTTGATGATGAACGGATACTTCACCGTAAAAGACAGATCCTTGCCCCGGGTGAGATGGAAGAGATCCATCTGACAAAAGAACTGATTGAGAAGTATCCTGACCTAAAGACGATCACAGTTAAGATAGAGGAGGTTTAAGCTATGGAGATCAGAACATTAACCTGTATCAGTTGTCCCATGGGATGTCCTCTGACTGTCGAGATGGACGGGGACGAGATCATAAGTGTCACGGGAAATACCTGCAAAAGAGGCGATGTGTACGCTCGCAAGGAAGTGACGGCTCCCACACGCATCGTTACATCTACGGTAAAAGTAACAAACGGAAGCGCTGACATGGTATCTGTGAAGACAAAGACAGATATTCCCAAGGATAAGATATTTGACTGCGTCAAATGCTTAAAAGGCGTATCTGTAGAGGTTCCGGTTCACATCGGGGACGTGATCGTTCCCAATGCGGCGGGAACAGGGGTTGATATTGTTGCCACAAAGGATGTAGAATAGAGAATGTGAAAGGAGGCAATGCCATGAAAAAACAACTAAGCATCACCAATCTCAACGGGATCACAGATGATGACAAGACCTGCGGGCTGACTGACATGAACTGCGTGTCCGAAGATGACGACAAGACCTGTGGATTAACCGACATGAACTGTGTTGCCGACGAAGACGAGAAGACCTGCGGGCTGACTGACATGAACTGTGTCGGCGACGACGAATAGTATGATCCAAAGGCCTTTCCTATGATATGAAAACAGGGCCTTGCCCTAACAATAAAGAGACAGAGTTCCGAACGGACTCTGCCTCTATTATTATGTAAACCTTCTTAAAACTTAACTGTATTCTTTGTGCTGACTGCCGCCTCCGCCACTTCCGCAAGAGACAGTCCGCCAACCGACGCCACGGTGGCCGCAACAGCACCCTCGGCGATCGGGCAGTCCAGCATCTGGACATTTTCATAAGGGAGGTCTTCCAGTACCATCTCCGTTGTCATGGCAGCACTTCCAATATCGAACAGCACCACAACTCCCTCCTTACTGTACACGGATTCGATTGCCTTCATGATCTTCCCATAACTCGTCCCGTAGCCGCCGTCTTCCATCCCTCCGGCGGTTGCCAGCGGACATCCATGCGTCATCATCTCTGTCAGATCTACCACGCCCTGAGCCAGCTTTTCACTATGTGACACGATCACAATCCCTACCATAAGTCATTTCCTCCTATACATTCTGAGCGATCGTTTCCAATATATCTGTAAATGACGTCGCTCCCGGATCCTGATGCCCGATGCTCCGTTCTCCCACATAGCTTGCGCGTCCCTTAGTCGCGATGATCGTCTTCGTATATTCCACGCCCTCCCGGGCGGCTTTCAAGCCCGCCTCGAAGACGGCTTTTACCTCCGCGCCGTGAGAAGATGCCTGTCTCATCGCGTCTTGTGCCGGGATCATGGCATCCAGCATGGTCTTCTCTCCCTGCTGAGCTTTTCCCCGCATCTTTACGCCGCCTATAGCCTCATCCATACAGGAAAGGAATCCATCCATATCGATCTGCGTCTTCCCCGCCATAACCATGGCTGCCTTCATAAAAGCCGTCCCGTACAGTGGCCCCGAAGCGCCGCCCACGGTAGATACAAGCGCCATTCCCGCTGTCTTCAGGATAGTTCCGATGTCTTTATCTTCCAGTCCTTCCAGCTTTTCCTCCACCGCACGGAAGCCTCTCGCCATATTGATGCCGTGATCTCCGTCCCCAATGACATTGTCAAGTTCTGTCAGAAAATCCTTCTCCTCCTCGATCCTGCTGCCGATCGCTCTGATAACTTCTATCAATTTTACGCTGTCCATATTCTTCCGCCCCTCCTCTATGCTTTAAACGCCGGCGTGTCAGCTTTCGCATCGAGAAGTCCTTTCATCTCGTCATCCAGTTTCAGAAGTGAGATCGAGAAACCTTCCATCTCCAGAGATGTCATGTACTCTCCCACGAAGGTCTTATATACTTTAATGCCCTTCTCCGCCAGAATATCGGCCACACGGTTGTTCACGATGTACAGTTCCATCAGAGGAGTCGCTCCCGCCCCATTGATCATAACTGCCACCTCACTGCCGCTGTAATCAATATCCGCAAGTATCTTCTCAAGCAGCATATCCGCAATCTCGTCCGCCGTCTTAAGCGCCTCTCTGTGTGTTCCCGGCTCGCCATGGATACCGATGCCTACTTCCATCTCCTCATCCGACAGCTCAAAACCCGGCACACCGGACGCCGGCACTGTACACGGACGGATCGCCATTCCCATAGTGCGCACATTGGCGATCACCTTCTCCGCCACTGCCTGCACCTCTCCAAGCTCTGCTCCAGTCTCCGCAAGGGCGCCCGCGATCTTATGTACAAATACGGTTCCCGCGACACCGCGCCGCCCCACTGTATAGAGACTTCCGTCAACCGCGACGTCATCGTTGGTAATAACCTGCGCTACCTTGATGCCCTCCATCTCAGCCATCTCACGCGCCATCTCAAAGTTCATCACATCGCCCGTATAATTCTTAATGACCAGAAGCACACCTTTGTCCGTGGCGACCTCCTTTATGCCCTCATAGATCTGGTCAGGCGTCGGCGATGTAAAAACAGCTCCCGCGACTGCGGCATCCAGCATACCTTCTCCCACGTATCCTCCGTGCGCAGGTTCGTGTCCGCTGCCGCCGCCGCTGATCAGAGCGACTTTCCCTTCCTTTTTATCCGCCCGCACGACTACATTCCCACAATCCAGTTTTCTTAAATATTGGGGATACGCCTTCACCATGCCCTCTACCATCTGGTTTTCCACCTGATCAACAGCGTTGATGATCTTTTTCATGTCCCAATCCTCCTTTCAAGCACTGAAAAAAATCGATCTCTATAATATAGATGATACACTATTCGCTGTCTGATAGCAACGAAATGGTCTCTTCCCTGCATAGAAAGTAGTATATCAGCTATTTAATCAGCTATTTAATACAGTAACTCCATTTTCTAAAATTTGAAAACAAAAAGAGTGCAAAACGTATTCGGAGTGGGTGAAGGACTGCCGGACAGCTTCTTCACCCGCTCCGAAAGGTTTTTCAAGCATTTCGTTTTCTTAAACTCTCCAAATATAAAGTTCCCAAATAAACAGGCGGAAAGCTGCACGGGCGCGGCGGGAAAGCCATTCGCAAGATAGGCACCTTCAAGCCGCGCCGAGTTGTGTTTATGCCCATTTGATTCGGTGGCATTTTCGCTTTGCAATGCGCAGGAAGCGGTCGATAAATTGGAAGAAACGGTCAGCGGCGGAAGAGGCCTCGCTGTGACTTTGAAGGAATCTGACGTAATATCTTACCGGGGTGAGGAACTGTTGTTAAGCAGTGTGAGGGGATTGTCTGAGGCGAAGCCGAGTAGCGTCTCACACTGCTTTGCTCTTAAACAGTACCTCAGCCCGTTAGATATTCCCAGATTCCGGAACGGAACAGCGAACCCCCTCGCTGACTGCACTTCTAAAATAATTCTCCGCTTCCGTACATTAATTAAAGAAATGTCACTGAATTAATTGCTGACTTATTAT
>ERZ1643251.2804-NODE-2804-length-17054-cov-9.155068_pt1 | contig 17054 bp, 23 predicted proteins | sample MGYA00579261_ERZ1643251 | MGnify/ENA primary metagenome ERZ1643251 (study PRJEB29033, sample SAMEA4952267) | chicken gut metagenome | biome: Broiler Chicken; feature: Gastrointestinal Tract; material: Caecum | place: Ireland | collected 2018 | study: Broiler...
GGTGAAATATTCGTTTCTAAACTTTTAAGGTGATTTTATCATAAAGTAAATACAATAAATAGAAAAACAAGCTTGAAATTTACATAAATTTATGCTAAAATTATCTAGAACTAAAACTAAATTACTGAACAGGAGGAATTCTTTTGAAAAAAATAGTGCGCTTCAAATCATTTTTGGAGAAAGAAAAAACACGGAAATTTTTTGCTTTTTTATCTTTTTTGTTTTATGTTATTATCATAAGTATTTGTTTGAATTTTGATTGGCCATTTGTATTAGATGTTATCTGCTTTATTTTTTTTATTAGTATCGGTTTATTAGTATTTCTATTTTACTATTTAAACTGGATAATTAAAAGATTTGAAAGGAAAGAAAATCATAAAAACATACTTCAAAATATAAAAACAATATTTAGAGAAGTATTAATGTTTATTCCGATTTTGATAATAGCAAATTTAATTTCTTCATTTATTGTGATTGGAGAGCCAGCAAATCAGACTGCTATATATGAGAAGCTTTATGAGACACCGATTTTTTATTCAATTAATGTAATATTAATTGGACCGATTATGGAAGAACTGATTTTCAGATTTTTACCTTATAAGTTCATCAGAAATGAAAAAATGTATATAATTGTTTCATCAGTTATTTTTGCTGCATTACATGTTGTAAACGATATCAATCCATTTTACTATATTTGGTGTTATTTGCCAACATCGTTGTGGTATGGGTATCGATACTGTAAAACCAAAAATATACTAGCAACAATTAGTATACACAGTTTTAATAATTTGTTTGCATTAGTGCTATATTTACTTCAATAGTTCAGTCAAAAACCAGTTTCTAATTAGGAACTGGTTTTTGAATTTAAAAAAATCACAAAAATTTTAAAAAACTATTTATCAATAACAAAAAATCTGTTATAATATATCAGTGAAAATATAAAAAGAATGGAGCTAATTAAATGAAAATAGGAATAGTAGGATTACCAAATGTCGGAAAAAGTACATTATTTAATAGTATTACAAAAGCAGGCGCAGAATGTGCAAACTATCCATTTTGTACAATAGAACCAAATATAGGAGTAGTCGCAGTTCCAGATGAAAGAATTGACAAACTTGCAGAAATGTATAAACCACAAAAAGTAACAAAAGCAGTAGTAGAATTTGTGGACATTGCAGGATTAGTTAAAGGAGCAAGTAAAGGTGAAGGATTAGGAAATAAATTTTTATCACATATACGTGAAGTCGACGCAATTTGTCAAGTAGTAAGATGTTTTGAAGATTCAAATGTAATACATGTAGATGGAAATGTAAATCCTTTAAGAGATATTGAAACAATTAATTTAGAATTAATTTTTGCAGATATGGAAACAATAGAAAAAAGATTAGAAAAAGCAAAGAAAAATTTAAAAGCTGACAAAAAATACCAAGCTGAAATTGATTTGCTTGAAAAAATAAAAGAGAACTTAGAAAAAGGAATACCAGCAAGAGCAATAGATTATAATGAAGACGAACAAGAAATGTTAAAAGATATGTTTTTGTTAACAGCAAAACCTATTATTTATATAGCAAACATTTCAGAAGACCAAATAGAAAATGCTGAAAATGAACCAATGGTAAAAGAAGTAAAAGAATATGCATCAAAAGAGCATGCAGAAGTAATTCCTTTATGTGTAAAAGTAGAAGAAGAATTGTCTGGACTAGAAGAACAAGACAAAAAAGAAATGCTAGAAGCATTAGGATTAGAAGAATCAGGACTAGATAAATTAATTAAAAAGAGTTATGATTTATTAGGACTAATGTCATTTATAACAGCTGGTGAACCTGAAGTAAGAGCTTGGACAATAAAAAAAGGAACAAAAGCGCCAAAAGCTGCAGGAAAAATCCATTCAGATATAGAAAGAGGATTTATAAAAGCAGAAATTGTTTCATATGATGATTTAATAAGAGAAGGTTCAATGTTATTAGCTAAAGAGAAGGGATTAGTAAGACAAGAAGGAAAAGATTATATAATGCAAGATGGAGATATTGTACTATTTAAATTTAATGTTTAACAATTATGTAATAAAAATGTAATAAAAAAATTATAAAAAAGTATTGCATTTAGAAGAAATATGTAGTATAAATAAAGAGAATAAGTAAAATACTATGGATAAAAGAGAAAGAGGTATTAACATGAAAATAGAGAAAATATTAAAATTAACATTAGCAGTTATAATGATAGTTGCATTAATAATAATGTCAACAAGCGTATTTGCAGCAGATTCAACAGGTTCAGATGACTTATTTGATGATGTAACTGATGAAAATTTATTAGATTTTAATACATCAAATACAAATAGCACCAATATAAACAATACTAACACAAATAATGCTAATACAAATAATGATACAAGTATAAATATAAATACTAATAATAATACTAACAATGCAAATACCAATACAAATAATGCAAACACAAATTATAATACAAACTTACCAAGTGCAGGATTAGGAGATTATAAATTTTTAGGAATAACTTTAGTTTTATTTGCAATTGTAGGAATTTATGCATTTACAAAAATAAAATATTATAAAGGCATATAAGAGAAGAGTAGAATAGAGGTTATCAACAGAGAAAATTAGTCATAGGCTGAGAACTAATTGTGAAAAAACATATTTGAAAACTAACTCTTAAAGTTTCTAGAAAAACTAGACGTCTAAGATACGTTACAATCTAATTAAGTTAAATTAAGGATGGAACCGTGCACACATAGAAAGCACTCCTATAGTCTAAATGACTTTAGGGGTGCTTGTTTTTTTGTAGTTACTCAAGTTACCACTTAATAAAAATATAAAAGGAGGAATTTACTATGATTAAAGTAACACTAAAAGATGGAAAAATACTAGAAGTAGAAAAAGGAAAAACAATACTAGAGATAGCAAAATCAATAAGCGAAGGATTAGCAAGAGTTGCAACATGTGCAGAAGTAAATGGAGAAGTAAAAGACTTAAGATATGAATTAAATGAAGATTGTGAATTAAATATACATACATTTGAAAGTGATGAAATTGGTAAAAAACCTTATTGGCATACAACAGCACATATATTAGCACAAGCTGTAAAAAGATTATATCCAAATACACAATTAGGAATAGGCCCAGCAATCGAAAATGGATTTTACTATGATTTCAAAGTAGAAAAACCATTAACAGAAGATGATTTGACTAAAATAGAAGAAGAAATGAAAAAAATAATAAAAGAAGATTTACCATTAGAAAGAAGTTCACTTTCTAGAGAAGAAGCAATAAAACTAATGAAAGAAAAAAATGAAAAATATAAAGTACAACTAATAGAAGAATTGCCAGAAGGTGAAGAAATATCATTCTATACTCAAGGTGAATATGTAGATTTATGTGCAGGACCACATTTGATGAGTACAGGAAAAGTAAAAGCAATCAAAATTCTATCAACATCTGCTGCATATTGGAAGGGAAATCAAGAAAATGATTCAATGCAAAGAATATATGGAATTTCTTTTCCAAAAGCAAGTCAACTAGAAGAATATTTAAAACTTTTAGAAGAAGCAAAACAAAGAGATCATAGAAAAATAGGAAAAGAACTAGAACTATTTATGACACATGAATTAGTAGGTTCAGGACTTCCATTATATTTGCCAAATGGTGCAACAATAAGAAGAATATTAGAAAGATATATTGTAGATAAAGAAATAGATTTAGGATACAACCATGTATATACACCATCACTTGCTAATGTAGAGTTATATAAAACAAGTGGACATTGGGATCATTATAAAGATGATATGTTCCCAGTAATGAAAATGGATAATGAAGAAATGGTATTAAGACCAATGAACTGTCCTCATCATATGCTAATATTCAAAAGTAAAACTCGTTCATATAGAGATATGCCAATTCGTATAGGAGAATTAGGTCATGACTTCAGATATGAGGCAAGTGGAAACGTATGTGGACTTGAAAGAGTTCGTGCAATGTGTCAAAATGATGCACATCTATTTGTACGTCCAGACCAAATCAAAGAAGAAGTTGGAAAAGTAGTAGGGCTAATATTATCTGTATATAAAGACTTTGGCTTCAAAGATTACACATTCAGACTTTCATTAAGAGATAAAAATGATAAAAAGAAATATTTTGATGATGACGAAATGTGGGAAAATGCAGAAAGTCAATTAAGAGAAATTTTAAAAGAATTAAATATTAATTTCTATGAAGCAGAAGGTGAAGCAGCATTTTACGGTCCAAAACTAGATGTCCAAATAAAAACAGCTCTAGGACATGATATAACAATTTCTACATGTCAATTAGACTTCTTGTTACCACGTAGATTTGAATTATCATATGTAGGAGAAGATAATAAAGACCATACTCCAGTTGTAATACATAGAGCAATATTAGGAACATTTGATAGATTTATAGCATTTTTAACTGAAGAAACTAAGGGAGCATTTCCTCTTTGGTTATCACCATTACAAGTTAAGATTTTACCAATAACAGATGAACAAAATAAATATGCTGAAGAGATACAAGAAAAATTAAAAGACAAAAAGATTAGAGTAGAAATTGATAATTCTAATGAAAAAATAGGATATAAAATAAGAAAAGCACAACTAGAAAAAGTCCCATATATGATTGTATTAGGAGCAAAAGAAATGGAAGCTGAAGCTGTTGCAGTACGTTCAAGAAAAGATGGAGACATTGGACAAATGAAGATTGATGAATTTATATCAAAAGTACAAGAGGAAATTGATACAAAAGCTATAGATTAATTAATAAAAAACGAAATCAAAAAAATAATAAAATTTTTATAAAAAGTGAAGACAAAAAAAATCAATTGTGATATAATTAGTAAAACAAATGAAAAGGAGATATATTATGGAACAAAGTGGATGGATGATTGTAAAAAGAGAAACAACAGCAACTAAAATAAAGAATTGTATAAAAAGATTCTTTTATAATATATTTAATAAAAATAGCAAAAAAACTAATATTAGCAAGACTAAAACTGTAGAAAAAGCAGAAAAAAAGGAAATAGTTATAGAATATTTAAGTTAACTGATTATATAAAAACAAAAAGGAGGTGAAAAATTTCTCACTTCCTTTTTGTTTTTGTATGAGCCAAAACTTTGACTCAGAAGGTTTTTTCACTTAGTAAAGTATTACTTCCAACCAAGAGCCTCAAAACCGTCCAGAAGTTTCTGGATAGCGGACAGCTTTTCCAAAACTTCTTTCACACTAAAGCCGGCATAAGCGACTTCTTCGGCTGCGCGGATGAACTCTTTAAGTACATCCATGTTCTGCAAAACTTCCTGAGGGGTAACAGCCTTAAAGGCATCATCCAACTTGGGTTCAACCATGTTGGGGGTCGAAGAAACTTCTTCGGCTGTGTTGTCATCTGCTGTGCCATCAGTTGTGTCATCACGTTCATCTGGCCCGTCACTTTCGTCAGGTCCATTATCGGTTCCGTTAGGTTCGTCAGGCAGTTCAAACCCATTTTCTTTGAGCATGTTACCTAAGTTTGAAAAAGGAGTGTTCCAGTTATTCCACTGGGGCTTGTAATCTTCCGTCATACCGAAGACTTCAGTAGACAAAGCCAACTCCTTATTCTCAATTGCAATCATTCGGATATTATCCAAAAGATTTGCAATTGCCATAGCTCTGCTATTCAAAGCTAGGGCCTCGTTGCGGTTCAGACCGATATTCTTAAGACCGCCATGGATGCAGTTATCCTTGTTGGACTTAAGAAGGAAAATGGTCTTTTCCACATAGGTAGCGTTTCTCCACAAGTATAGTGCCAGGAAATCCATGACCTTAATCATGATTCCTGCACTGAGGATCTTGTCCATTCCCATATCCTTAACGAACTGCTCAAAAATTTGAGCATACTCTTCGTAAGAACTGTTAATGGCCAAAAAGTCCTTGTGTGCCTGGGTGTACTGGAAACGCAGTTCATTTCGGAACGGGATTACCAGTTCACTGGGAACATAGGCATCAAAAATGCCAGTATATTCCTTTTGGCAAGTGAGGTTGAATGAATTCAACGCCCATTCCTGTGATTCAACAAAGCTCAATGCCCAAAGTTTTTTGAGCAAAGAGGCCTTGTTCATGTGTTCTGCAACCATGAACGCGTTGTCCAAAGAGTTGCCTGTTAAACCTGCTTTGAAGAGCAGGTTGGTGAATTTACTCCGAAGAGGATAGACGCTCTGCACGGAGTTGTTGACGGTCATGGCATTACTGAGATTCATAGAAAAAACCTCCAAAATAATAAAATGTAAAAAATACATCGGATATATATATTATACCATCTTTGGATGATTATGTCAATTTATTCAATGCACTCAATTTTTGTTGATATTTTTATTTTTTTATGATAATATATTTGTGTAAATAATCATAGGAGGTTAAAAATTGAATATAAAATTGAATGATGACAAAGAAATAGTAAAAACTATTAAAGAAGGACTTAAGAAAAACAATGGTTATTGTCCTTGTAGAGTAGAAAAAAATGAAGATACTAAATGTATGTGCAAAGAATTTAGAGAACAAATTGCAGATCCTAATTTTGAAGGATATTGTCATTGTATGTTATATTATAAATCAAAATAAAAATAGGAGGAAAAAATTATGTTAGAAGTAGAAATAACAAACCAAAATTTTGAAGAAGAAGTATTGAAGTCAGAAATTCCGGTATTAGTAGATTTTTTTGCAACATGGTGTGGACCATGTAAAATGCTTTCACCAATTATTTCTGAAATAGCAGAAGAATATCAAGGAAAAATCAAAGTAGGAAAAGTTAATGTTGATGAACAGACACAATTAGCAATTAAATTTCAAGTAGCTAGTATTCCAACTTTAATTTTATTCAAAAATGGAAATCCAGTAAAAAGTTCAGTTGGATTTCAATCAAAATCAGAACTAGAAGAAATGCTAAAATAAAAATGACAAAACAGAACCGGCACAAAATGTCATTTTGGCAAAAGAGAACCGGCACAAAATGTCAGAAAGGAAAGAAAAAATGTCAAAGCCAACAGTAGCAATAATAGGAAAGCCAAATGTAGGAAAATCAACATTTTTCAATTATATAGTAGGAAAAAGAATTTCGATAGTTGAAGACACACCTGGAGTAACAAGAGATAGAATATATGCAGAAACTAATTGGAGAGGAAGAGATTTTACAGTAATAGACACTGCAGGAATAGAACCTAAAAGTGAAGATATTATTATATCTCAAATGAGAGAGCAAGCTCAAATTGCAATAGAAATAGCAGATGTAATAGTATTTCTAACAGATATAAAACAAGGAATAACAGCAGCAGATCAAGAAATTGCAGTAATGCTAAAAAAATCTAAAAAACCAATTGTATTAGTATGCAATAAAGCAGACAACATGAGTAAAGACAAAAACGATATATATGAATTCTACAATTTAGGGATTGGAGAACCATATCCTGTATCAGCAGCAAATGCTTTAGGAATAGGTGATGTATTAGACGCAATATATGAAAAATTTCCAGAAAAAGATGAAAATGAAGAAAGTGATGATAGAATAAAAGTTGCAGTAATAGGAAAACCAAATGTAGGAAAATCATCACTAGTAAATAAAATAATAGGAGAAAATAGAGCAATAGTAAGCTCTATTGCAGGTACTACAAGAGATGCAATAGATACAGAATATGAAAACCAATATGGAAAATATGTATTAATAGATACAGCAGGAATAAGAAGAAAAAGTAAAGTAACAGAATCTATTGAAAAGTTTAGCATAATGAGAACATTACTAGCGATAGAAAGAGCAGATGTATGTTTAATGCTTCTTGATGCAACAGAAGGAGTAACAGACCAAGATGCAAAAATTGCAGGTGAAGCACATGAAGCAGGAAAAGGAATTATTATAGTAGTAAATAAATGGGATGAATATGAAAAAGAAACAGGAACATTAGAAAATTATAAAAAAGAAATATATAATAAACTTTCATATTTATCATATGCACCAATAATTTTTATTTCTGCTAAAACAGGACAAAGAGTTGAAAGATTGTTTCCTCTAATTAATAATGTTGCAGAACAAAATGCAAAAAGAATACCAACAGCTGTTTTAAATCAAGTAATAAATGAAGCAATAGCAATAGTTCAACCGCCAACAGATAAAGGAAGAAGATTAAAAATACTATATGGAACACAAGCAACTACAAAACCACCTACATTTGTTATATTTGTAAATAATAAAGAATTATTTCATTTCTCATATGAAAGATATTTAGTAAATCAAATTAGAAAAGAATTCGGACTGGAAGGAACACCAGTTAGAATAATAGTAAGAGAAAAATTAGAAAAGGAGGAATAAATATGGCATCATATATAATAGTAGCTATAGTAGCATATTTATTAGGAAGCATAAGTTTTTCAGTAATAATTAGTAAAAAAATGGCAGGATTTGATGTAAGAGAAAAAGGAAGTGGAAATGCAGGAGCAACAAACATGTTGCGTTCTGTAGGAAAAGGAGCAGCAGCACTTACATTATTAGCAGATGCATTAAAAGGAGTTGTGGCAATATTATTTGCTATAATAGTAGGAGCAATAGTAAAAGATACAGATAAAGCATTGCTAGTTCAAATTGCAGGAATTGCAGTAGTATTAGGACATACATTTCCAATATTCTTTGGATTTAAAGGAGGAAAAGGAATAGCAACATCTTTAGGTGTATTATTAATGACAAACTGGAAAATAGCATTAATTTGTTTAGTATTTGCATTAGTTTTAATGGCACTAACCAAAATGGTATCAATGGGTTCAGTTGGAGCAGCGATACTTTTCCCAGTACTAGTATTATTCATTAATACAAATTATACTGTTTTAGAAGGAAGTAGTTATTTTGTATATAGTGTAATATTAGCAGTATTAGTTGCATTTAATCATAGAAGTAATATAAAAAGAATTTTAAATGGAACTGAAAATAAATTAAGTTTCAAAAAATAAGTCAAAAGAAGGAATGTAAAAATGAAAAAAATATCAATAATAGGTAGTGGAAGTTGGGGTGTTGCACTTGCAATACACTTAGCTAAATTAGGAAATCAAATTAAAATTTGGTCATTTTTAGAAGAAGAAAGAGATTTAATTAACAATGAAAGAAAATGCAAATTTTTACCAAATGTAACTATTCCAGAAGGAATAATGTGTACAACTTCTTATAAAGAAGCAATTGAAGACTCAGAAATGATTTTGCATGTAACTCCATCAAAATTTACAAGAGATACAGTAAAACAGTACAAAGAATATGTAACAAATCAACCAATAATAATATGTTCAAAAGGATTTGAACAAGCCACACTAGAAACATTAGATGAAGTTATACAAGAAGAAATGCCACAAGCTAAAATCGGTGTATTATCTGGACCAAGTCATGCAGAAGAGGTTTCTGTGGCAATACCAACTTTATTAGTTGTAGCATCTAAACATGAAGATGTATTAAAGCTAGTTCAAGATACATTTATGTGTGAAAATATGAGAATATATACATCAAGAGATGTAAAAGGAGTAGAACTAGGTGGAGCGTTAAAAAATATTATAGCATTTTGTGCAGGTGTAGCAGCAGGTCTAGGACTTGGAGATAATACTTTTGCAGCATTAATTACAAGAGGATTAGCAGAATTATCAAGATTAGGAGTAGCTCTTGGTGGGGAAAAAGATACTTTGTATGGATTAAGTGGTTTAGGAGATTTAATTGTTACTTGTTTAAGTGAGCATAGTAGAAATAGAAAAGCTGGAAAATTGATAGGACAAGGAAAAACTCTAGAGGAAACTAAAAAAGAAGTTGGAATGACAATTGAAAGTATTGATAATATACTTGTTGCACATGAGTTAGGAAAAATACATAGTATAGAAATGCCAATTGTAGAAGCGGTATATGGAATATTATATGAAAACATAAAACCAAAGGAAGCTGTTTCAATGCTAATGAATAGAGCAAAGAAAAGTGAAATTTGATTTGTTTTGAATAGAAAAAGATATAATGGTAAAAATAGAAATAGGAGGAATAAAAAATGGGATTTTTTGATAATTTAGGAAAAAAAGCCAGTGCTGCATATGATGCAACTGCAGAAAAAACAGGTAAACTTGCTAAAGAAGCAAAATTTAGGATGAAAATAAATGAAAACAAATCAGATATTAATGAATTATACCAAGAAATTGGAAAAAAAGTTTATGAAAAACATGTTAGAGAGGAAAATATAGATATAAAAACAGAACTAGAAGATGAATGTACAAAAATAGATGTATTATCAGCAGAAATAGAAACATGTTTAAAATCTATATTAGAATTAAAAGATAGAAAACAATGTGAAAAATGCCATACAGAAATAGATTTGGATGCAGCATATTGTCCAAAGTGTGGAACAAAACAACCAGAAATACCAGAAGTGTTAGAGGCTAATAAAAAGCCTGAAGAAGTAAAAGAAGATTTAAAAGAAGCTGAAATAAAGCCAGAAAATGAAACTGAAAAAGAAATTGTTGAAGAAAAATTGTCAGAAACAGATGAAACACAAAATACAATTGAAATAGTAACAGAAGTAGAATCAAGTGCAAAATCACCATATTCTGAAAATCAATAATGCAAAAATAGGAGAACATATAATGAAAGTAGTAGTACAAAGAGTAAAATACGCAAATGTAAAAGTAGATGGAAAAACAGTAGGAGAAATAGAAAAAGGCTTTTTGGTTCTAATAGGAATAAAACAAGGTGATAATAAAGAACAAGCCGATTATCTATCAAAAAAAGTATGTAATTTAAGAGTATTTACAGATGAAAATGACAAGATGAATTTAAGTTTAAAAGATGTAAAAGGAAAATTACTAATTGTATCACAATTCACACTATATGGAAACTGTGAAGATGGAAATAGACCAAGTTTTATAGAAGCTGCAAGGCCAGAAGAGGCAATACCATTATATGAATATTTTTGTAAACAATGTGAAGAAAGAGGAATTGAAGTTCAAAAAGGAATTTTTGGAGCAGACATGAAAGTAGAACTACTAAATGATGGTCCAGTAACAATAATAATAGAAAAATAATTAATATGGATATCTTTCAAAAAGGTATTTAATGAGAGTATCAGCATTTTGAGGAGAAACTTTTATAAAAATATCTTTATCTAAGGAAATCCACATAAAAATATTGAAATCTTCAATATTATCTATAAATGCAGCAATAAATTCAGATAATTCAATAGGATTAGAAAAATCTTTTTGCCAATATAAAGATTGTTCTAATTCTATTTTTTTTGAAAAGAACTTTTCTAAGAAATTATTAATTTCACCTTTAGTATTACTAAATAAAAAAATTTTTGCTAACATAATAAAAATTGATAAACCTCCTATAATTTATTATGTAAATATAATCTAAATTTATACAAATACTTTTAGAATAAAATAATAGAATTAGTTAAAAATAAATTTAGACAATTTTGTCTAATAATTTTTTAAGGAGATGACTTTTATTATGGAAAAAAATCAAAAAATAAATTGTACAGTAGAAAGCTGTATATACCAAGATGGAAAGACAAATAGATGTACATTACAAACAATAAATGTAATGCCAACTGAAAATTGTAATACAAGTGAACCTGATGAATCAATGTGCGGAAGTTACGAATGTAATGAATAAAACTCCTTTACAACAAAATATAAAAAATATATTGACAAAAAAACGAAATAGAAATAGAATAAAGCCAGAAAGAAGGAGTGATAAATATGGCATTAGTAACAACAAAGGAAATGTTTGAAAAGGCAATGCAAGGAAAATATGCAATTGGAGCATTTAATGTTAACAATATGGAATTAATTCAAGGAATAGTAGATGCTGCAGCAGAACAAAATTCACCTGTAATATTACAAGCATCTTCAAGTGCTATAAAATATGCAGGAATTGATTATTTAATGGCTATGGTAAAAGTAGCAGCTGAAAAATATCCAAATATTCCAATAGCAATACATTTAGACCATGGACCAGATTTTGAAACATGTAAAATGTGTGTAGATGCAGGATTTACATCTGTAATGTTTGATGGTTCAAAATATGATTTTGAAGAAAATATAAGATTAACAAAAGAAGTAGTAGACTATGCACATGCACATGGAGTAGTAGTAGAAGCTGAACTAGGAAAATTAGCAGGAATAGAAGATGAAGTAAATGTATCAGCAGATGATGCTATTTATACAGACCCTGCACAAGCTGAAGAATTTGTTAAAAGAACAGGAGTAGATTCATTAGCAATAGCTATTGGAACTAGCCATGGTGCATATAAATTTAAAGGTGAAGCTCGTTTAAGATTTGATATTCTAAAAGAAGTAAAAGAAAGAATTCCAAATACACCAATTGTATTACATGGTGCATCAACAGTAATACCAGAATTAGTTGAAATGTGTAATAAATATGGTGGAGATATACCAGGAGCAAAAGGTGTTCCTGACGAAATACTTCATGAAGCAAGTATTTCAGGAGTTTCAAAAATAAATGTAGATACAGATTTAAGACTTGCATTAACTGCTGGAATTAGAAAAGTATTTGTAGAAGAACCAAGTGCATTTGACCCAAGAAAATATTTAAAACCAGCTAGAGAACTTGTAAAAGAAACAGTTGCTCATAAAATGAGAGATGTTTTTGGTTCAGCAAACAAAGCATAATCATAGAGGGGTCCTATTTTAGGACACCCTCGTTTCATTATCCAATAAAAACCTCACAATTTGTGAGGTTTTTTAAACAATTCATACAACAATTTTTAAAAAATGTATATTAAAATCATTAAAAAATGTATATTAAAATGGTTAAAAAATGTATATAATATCTTGAAAAAAGATAAAATGATAAATGATTTAAAAACATTTGGATTTATGTTTGAAGCGTTAGTTGAAAGAGACTTACGTATATATATGGATTATTTAGGGGGAAACTTATATCATTTTAGAGATAATGTTTCTGGCTTAGAGGCTGATTCAATAATAGAATTTAAAGATGGAGAATATGCAGCAATAGAAATAAAATTAGGATATCATGAGGTTGAAAATGCTAAAAAAAGTTTAATAAACTTATATAATAATATGATAAAAAAGCCTAAATTTATGTGTGTTATAGTTGGATTTACAGACATAATTGCTAAAGATCCTGAAACAGGTATTTATATTGTACCAATAACAGCATTAAAGCCATAGAATAAAAAAATTATTCTTTGGCTCTCATGGCTTTTTGCATCCTACGCTCAGCATCTTTTTTAGCAATATCTTGACGTTTATCATATAATTTCTTACCTTTGCCAAGTCCTAATTCAAGTTTAACAAAACTACCTTTAAAATAAAGACTAATTGGAACTAATGTATAACCATCTTGTTTTACTTTACCAAAAAGTTTATTGATTTCTTTTTTATTCAAAAGTAATTTTCTATCACGCATAGGATCTTTATTGAAAATATTTCCATGTTCATATGGGCTAATATGCATTGAGTATATGTAACATTCTCCATCTTTGAAACCAGCATAACTATCTTTTAAATTTACCTTACCAGCACGAATTGACTTAATCTCTGTACCAGTTAATACAATACCTGCTTCAAACTTATCTTCTATATTAAAATTATGGTATGCGACAGGATTTTTAGCAATTAATTTTGTTTCCATTTAAATATCTCCTTTATATTAATTCTAAAAGGAAAATACATTTTTGTCAAGCAAAAATGACATTTGGTGCCGGTTCTTTTTTGCCATTTTGACATTTGACATTTGGTGCCGGTTCTTTTTTGCCATTTTGACATTTAAGAACCGGCACCAAATGCTAAAATGTCCTATTATTCATTATCATCATAATGTCTATTATTAGTTACTTGATTAGAGTAATACCAAACAAGTGCTATTATAACAACAGCAACTGCAGCTAATATTAGCCAAGTCCACATTGTTGAATTCATACCTAAAAATGTATTTCCTCCATTTGTAGTAGTAGCTGCTCTAGTTGTTGCAGTTCTATTTGCTGTATAACCAGAATTATTAGTATCACCAACAGCATCCATACCATTTCTAGCATTATCAGTAGTATTATCTACAGTATTTTTTGTTGTGTCAACAGTATCTCTCATTGTATTACCTACATTATTTACAGCTCCTTCAACAGCATTTTCTGCACTGCCAACAGCATCACGAACACCATTAGCAGCATTATTAACCATATTCATAGCACCATTACCATCTTCAGCAAAACTTGTAGTAATTGAAAATGTAAAAACTAAAGCAATAAATAATCCAAGCATTAAAAATATCTTTTTGTTCATAATAAAAACCTCCTGTAAAATTTAGTCTTATTAAAAAACATAATAAAACCTAATTATAGTATTATTTATAAAATCCAAAATATACTTGAAAAATATTGCAAAAAAACAAAAAATCATATAAAATAATTGAGAAAAGAGGGACATATGAGAATAATAGAAAATTTTGAAAATTCAAAAACAGATTTTGAAAAATTAAAAAAATTTGATGAACAAAAAACAAAGGTATTTAAATATATTACATATAAAAAAAGAACAGAACAAGAAGTAAGAAACAAATTTAGAGGACAAATTTCACAAGAGGATTTAGATGAAATTATAGAATATCTAAAAGAGGCAAATTACTTAAATGATTATGATTTTATAGAAAAACAAGTTAGAGAATATATGAACTTAAAAACATTATCTATAAAAGAAATAAAATATAAGCTTTATTCAAAAGGCTTAGATTCAAAGCTAGTTGAAAAATATATTGACAATAATTATGAAGAACTAAAAGAATATGAAAATAAGTGTATTCAAAAAATTAAGGCTAAAAAGGCTCAAACAATGACAGAAGAAGAAATCCTTCAATACTTATATAAAAAAGGATATAAAATTGAAAAATATGACTAACAAAAGGAGATAGCAAAATGCAAAACGTACTTGCACTTGAAACAAGAAAATACTCTATAAAGATAAACAATTTTGAAGGTCCATTAGACTTATTATGCCACTTAATTGACAAAAATAAAATGGATATATATGACATAAATATTAGTGAAATAACAGACCAATATATAAAATATATAGAACAAATGGAAAAAATGAACTTAGAAATAACAAGTGAATTCTTAGTAATGTCATCAACATTACTTTATTTAAAATCGAAACATTTATTACCAAAACAGCAAGAAGATGAAGAAGAAATCACAGAAGAAGAGTTAATTAGAAGAATAATTGAATATAAAAAATATAAAGAAATAACAAAAAAATTAAAAGAGAATTTTTTACAATACTCAAAAAGATTTTATAAACTTCCAGAAGAAATTGAACTTCCAAAACAAAAAATTGAAAAAGATTATGATAGCACAATCATACCAAAAATATATAAGGAACTTCTTCAAAGAAATACAGAAAAAATAAATGAAAATGCTTCAAATATTGAAAAGATAGCTATAACAGAAACATATACTGTGGGAAACACAGTAAAAGAAATGTATAGAGCATTAGTCAAATTTAAAAAATTTACATTTAATAAATTATTTTCATTAAAAAAACATGATAAAAATGAAGTAGTAACAGCCTTTTCTGGACTATTAGAGATGTCAAGGAGAAATAAAGTAACTACAGAACAAGATGAATTATTTGGAGATATAGAAGTAGAAAAAAACACTAAAAATAAAGATTAAAAAATGGAAAAAAGGAAAAAATAATATTATAGCAAAGAGGGCGATAATATTGTTTTTTCTTTTTATTATATTTATTTTTGTGTTTTTGGGATATTTGATACATACAAGTAAAATTGGAATTGAGATAGACAATTTTATATTTGATTCTGAAAAACAAGAAAAAATTAACAAAGATAGTAAAATATATGTTTATTTATTATTATTAAATAAAATAAAAGTTTTTAAAAAGAATATAAAAGAAATAGATTTTAGCAAAATTAAATTAGAAAACAAAGACATTGATATACACTTTTTAAAAAATAAGGATTTGAAAATAAATTATTTAGAATTGTGGAAAAACATAGATATAGATGTAAAAAACATAGATTTACAACTTCAAATAGGCACTCAAGATGCGGGTTTAACAGCAATTTTAACTGGAATAATTTCGGCATTGTTAGGAATTATTTTAAGAAAGCCAAAATATGAAGTTATTCCAATTTATTCTAATAACAATGTATTAAAAATTAAGTTAAAATGTATAATTTCAATATATTTGATGCAATATATATATAGTTTTATTTTTAAAAAAGAGAAGTTTTTAAAACAAAGAGGAGGTATAATACATGAGTGAACATCCAATAGAAAGTCTTATGATGACAGCAATGACAAGTATTCAAGATATGGTTGATGTTAATACAATTATAGGAGAACCTATAGAAACTGCAAATGGAATAACAATTATTCCTATTTCAAAGGTGTGTTTTGGATTTGCAGCAGGTGGTAGCGAATTTAGTGGGGAAACAATAAAAGAATATAATAGAAAAGATAAAGATGAAGAAATAGAATACAAATTACCATTTGGAGGTGGAGCAGGAGCAGGAGTTTCAATAAATCCGGTAGCATTTATTGTTGTCCAAGAAGATACAGTTAAATTAATGCCTGTTGACCATTCTTCTTGTCTTGATAAAATTTTAGATTATGTTCCAGATCTAATGCAAAAAATGAGTAATATGTTTAATAAAACGATGAAGCAAAACGAAGAATGTAGCAAAAGGATAATAAATGAAATTAAAAATAAAAACTATAAGCCAAAAAGTCCAGAAGTAAAAGAACAAGAAAAAAAGATAAAAGAAAATGAGGATATAGATGAAAATCAAATGGAAATAGAGTTTAGAGAAGCGGATGGAGAGATTTTTGGAGACTAAAATTTGTCACGGGGGACGTTCCTTCGTGGCAAATATTTTGTTTTGAGCATAACAATATAAAGATTTCGAAAAATTTGCCACGAAGGAACGTCCCTCTGTCAATAGTTTTTGAAGATGTCCTAAAATTTTTTAAACATTAACGGGAAATT